>Ga0310123_10001040_pt1 | contig 23686 bp, 15 predicted proteins | sample CB6_AW_1057_MG_FD_203505 | JGI IMG/M metagenome (GOLD analysis project Ga0310123, IMG submission 203505) | Marine microbial communities from Western Arctic Ocean, Canada - CB6_AW_1057 | ecosystem: Environmental > Aquatic > Marine > Oceanic | place: Canada: Western Arctic Ocean | collected... | reverse complement strand
CAATCCCTGGTCGCGAGGGAACCCCGGTTGCCTCGACGGCCGTGCCGGCGACCACCATCCCGGCTCCACCAGTCCCGGCCACCTTCAGCAGGTCACGTCGAGACATCCCTGAGAATTGCGGAGATGCGCTTGTCATCGAAAAACTCCTGCTCGTGTTCTGGCGTCGCCTGCCTGTAGCGATCGCACCAGGGTCTCCCGGGAAACCAGGCCGTGTCCTGCTCGGCCAACGGTTCCCGGCTCAGGCCAGCAGCTCGTGCACAACCCGCGCCTCAAAAACCGACGTCAGCTTCTCTTCCAACCCGTTGTGATCGAAGAACAACTCCTCGTGATGCATCCCCAACAGGTGCAGCAACGTTGCGTGGAAGTCGGTGACACTCACGCGGTCCTCCACCGCCTCGTACCCCAGTTCATCGGTCGCCCCGTACACGCTGCCGGCCTTCACTCCGCCCCCGGCCAGCCAAACGCAAAAGCCTCGTGGATTGTGATCTCGTCCGGCCGTCGAGAGATTGGTCTTGTCGGGCAACTGGGCAATTGGCATCCGCCCGAATTCTCCGCCCCACACCACCAGGGTGTCCTCGAGCAACCCTCGCTGCTTCAGGTCCTTCAACAAAGCGGCAATCGGCTGGTCGGTCCGGCCGCAGCACTTCTTCAAACCGGCCACGATGCCGCTGTGGTTGTCCCAGATCTGGCGTTCCGTGCAGACTTGGACAAACCGCACGCCCCGCTCGACCAGCCGACGTGCCATCACGCAGCGACGAGCGTAGTTGTCGGTCGTCTTGTTGCCGACGCCGTAAGACTTGAGCGTCGACTCGGATTCCTGTGCCAGGTCCAGGGCATCGGTCGCCTCGAGCTGCATCCTCGCGGCGAGGTTGTAGCTGGCGATTCGGGCATCCAGTTGCAGGTGGCCGGGTCGACGTCGCCGGTGGATGCGATCGAGCCGTTTCAGCAGGTCCCGTTCAACCGCCAGGGCAGCGTCGGGCTGGGGCACCTCGCGCGACAGGTTCAGCAACGGTGCCCCCTGGGTCCGTATCGGCGTTCCCTGGTAGACCGGTGGCAGCAGCCCGTTGTGCCAGTTCTGGACTCCGTTGACCGGCAGGCTTCCCTCCGCGGCCAGGGCGACAAAGGCCGGCAGGTTCTGGTTCTCGGTACCCAAACCGTACACCACCCACGACCCCAACGATGGCAGGCCCTGAATCAATCGGCCCGACTGGTACTTGAAGATCGCCGGCTCGTGGTTCGGATGCGTCGTGTGCATCGACCGCACCACGGCCAACTCGTCGGCAACGGTTCCCAGGTGAGGCATCAGCTCGGAAATCTCCAGGCCCGACTCACCATGCCGCCTGAATCGCCACGGGCTGCGGAACAGCTTCCCGGCCTGCTCGGGGCCGGTCAGATCCGCCGCCACCTTGTCGAAGTACGACTCCCCGTGCAGTTCGGCAAGCTTCGGCTTGGGGTCCAGCAGGTCCATCTGGCTCGGACCGCCCTGCATGAACAGCTGGATCACCGCCCTGGCTCGAGGTGGGTTGGGTGCAGCCTTCGGGGCCACGTCATATACGCCCGGCTGCTGAGGCACCACTTCCTCGGCCAGCAGACCTGAACCGCCAAACAGGTCCCTCGAAAACAGCCAGGCCAGGGCTGTGCCACCCAGGCCGTCGCCCACGCGGTCGAAGAAACGACGGCGGTTCACGCGGCCAGGAAGATCGGCCGCTTGGGGGGTGCTGCGGGCTGGAGTCATTTTACGGTGGTTCCGAAGCGAACTCGTCAGTCGATATAAATGAAGGCGGCCGAGTTGAGCAGGGCGTGGCAGTACGAGGCGAGTGCCCGACGCGGGGCGGATCCACCAGTGTTCTTTCGACCCGCCTTCGCCTCAGCGGCCAGGTGATCGGCCCAGTGTCGCCCGAGTTGTTCCAGTGCACTGCGGCCGGCTTCCAGCTCCTCGCCACCGGGCCGGCGACTGAAGGCAACCAGGTAGGCCCGCCGGATCTGTCGCTCGATCTCCGGCCCCGCCTCACGCTCGACCCGCTCGGCAAACGACGTTGCCAACTGGTCGATCGTCGCATTGTTCATCAGGAACAACGCCTGGGTCGCCACGGTCGACTCGGGCCGCTCGATGCAATTGGGTGTCATGCTCGGCAGGTCGAACGTCGAAAGGAATGTCGGAAACTCCTTTCGCCGCTGTCTCAGATAGACACTCCGCCTCCACCCGCCGCCCACCAATTGGGCGGTCACCAGCCCGTCCTTGCGGACGGTCACCGGATCGGCCGGACCGAACGGGGTGAGGTTCAGGCGACCGGCCACCCACAGCGCCGTGTCGCGAACCAACTCCGCCTCCATCCGCTTCAGTGGCATTCTCGAGAACCACTCGTTGAGCGGATCGCGTTGCTGAGATGCCGTCGGGGAGCTTTCGTGGTTCTTCTCGACGGCGGCCGAGGAGGAGGCCTGGCGGTAGGTGGTTGTGACCATCATCAGCCTGTGCATCGCCTTGATGCTGAAGCCCCGCTCGACGAATTCGACGGCCAGCCAGTCGAGCAACTGCGGATGCGAGGGATCGTTACCGGTCTGGCCGAAGTTGCCCAGCGACGGGACCAGGCCGCGACCGAAATGGTGCCTCCAGATGCGGTTGACCATCACGCGTGACGTCAGCGGGTGATCCGGCCGAATGACCCAACGGGCCAGGGCCAGCCGGCGTCCTGTCTGCTTCGCCCCCTTCCAGGGCGGCTTGACAACGTAGGGCGCGGCGGGATCCTCAAGGACGGCGGGCACACCGGGAGACACCGGCGTGCCCGGGTTGTCGTGGTCGCCACGGATCAGGATGTAGGTCGCCGACGGTGTGCCACGATCCCACAGGGCCTGGATGCCCTGGTCGGGAGGCCGTTGTGATTCCAGAGCCTTGACCTGGCTCAGCAACGGATCGGCGAACGATTTGAACGACTTGTTCGTCTTCAGCAGGTGAACGATCAGCTTGCCACGATCGAGTTTCTTCTCTTTTTGCGGCAGAGCCTTTCTCAACCGCTCCGCCTCGACGTTGACCTGGTGCTGAACCGAGTTGATCTCGATCTGCAACCGCTCGTCCTCGGCCTTCTCCTCGGCCGGCACGATGTTCATCCGCCGCACGCCGAACTTGTACTTCTTCTCGCTGCCCCCAACCGGCTTCAACCAGTCGTTCTCGTCGAAGGCTCCCTTGAAGACTGCCACCAGCCGGTAGTAGTCGCGTTGAGGGATCGGGTCGTACTTGTGGTCATGACACCTCGCGCACTTGACCGTCAGGCCCAGCACCACCGTGCTGAAGATATCGATCTGGTCGCCGATCACGTCGAGTCGATCGGAGATGAAGGAAACCTCGCGCTCGCTGGTACTGTCGGGAGCCATCCTCATGAAACCAGTCGCCACCAGGTTCTCGTAGATTTCGGTGCTGATCTCCCCGGCACTCTCGTAGTCGACCAACTCGTAGCCGGCGAGTTGTTCGAGCAGGAAGCGGTCGTAGGGCTTGTCGCTGTTGAAGGCCCGGATCACGTAGTCCCGGTACCTCCAGGCGTAGGGTCGCATGTGATCGGCTTCCAGCTTGCCACCGAACGAGTCGGCGTAGCCGACCACATCGAGCCAATGGCGACCCCAGCGTTCCCCGTAGCGGGGTGAGGCAAGCAGCCGGTCGACCAGGCGGGCAAACGCTCCGGGTCGATCATCATCGAGGAATTGCTGCAGCTCCGATGGGGTCGGCGGAAGACCGTGCAGGTCAAAATGGGCCCGCCGAGCCAGCGGGGCCCGGTCAGCCGGAGCCGAAAAGCCAAGTCCCGCCTCGTGCAACCGGACGCCCACGAACGCATCGATCGGGTTCTCGAGCAGGCCAATCGACGAAGCGGGAACTGCAGTTCGCCCGGGTGACTGGAAGGCCCAGTAGTTGCGGTCCTCGCCATCGACCAGCGGATCGTCGGCCGTGCCGGCCACCTCGGCGGGCAATTCGACCCTGGGTGCGCCCGCCTTGATCCACCGTTCGAGTCGACTGATGTCGCGAGGCTTCAGCGGTCGCGTGCCGGTGTTGAGCAGGTTCTCCTTGGGCGGCATCTGCCCGGCGTGGATCCGCTTGATCAGCAGGCTCGACCCGGGTTGGCCCAGCACAATCGCCGGACCCGACTTACCGCCCTTCAGCAACGACTTCCGATCCAGCAGGCTCAGGCCACCCTCCTGGTGACGCCGCCCGTGACACACCGTGCAATGACGCAACAGGATCGCCTGGACATCGTGCTGGGTCACAGCAGGCACGAGCGACTGCTGCGAGCATGCCGGACCAGCTACCGCTGAGACCATCAGCAGCAAGGCCACACCGTTCAGACAAGACCAAGCTATCCGGTTCATCCCAAGCAACCGTGGGGTCAGAGCGTGAATCGTAAATTGCGGAATTCGCCGTGGCAAATTGCACAGATCGAGTAACCCACTATTCACTATTCACGCTCTGACCCCAAGCCTGTTTGCCGGCTTGCACCTGCGTGGGTCGGGTGGGATCATGAGGCTTCGTACCGTTACTTCTGACATCGAATCGGTAGATCATGTCGCCTCGCAACTTGCCTCTGCTGTTGGTGGTCCTGTTGGGAACGGCCACGTGGGCCTGTGGAGCCGAGCCAGCAGCTGGTGCGGCGCCCGGGACCGACTGGCGGCAGTTCCGCGGAGCGGGGGCATCGGGAGTCGGCCGCGGGTATCCGTTGCCCGCGTCCTGGAATGTCGAGACGGGAGACGAGGTGGCCTGGCGGACTCCGGTCCCCGGCCTGGGCCACTCGGGTGTGATCGTCACCGGCGACCGGGTCTTCGTCACGACCGCCGTCAGCGGCCGCGAGGACGCAGGGGTCAAGGTGGGCATCTACGGCAACATCGCCTCGGTCGACGACAAGACCAGCCACTCGTGGCGACTCTACTGCCTGGACCGCAACACCGGCGATGTGGCCTGGAGTCGGTGCCTGCACCAGGGGATTCCGCTCATCAAGCGACACACCAAGGCCACTCACGCCAACTCAACCCCCGTCACCGACGGTCGTCGCATCGTGGTCTCGCTCGGCTCTGAAGGCCTTTACTGCTTCGACCTCCACGGTAAACGGCTCTGGAAACAGGACCTCGGGCTGCTCGATTCGGGCTACTACAAGATCCCCGAGGCCCAGTGGGGCTTCGGCAGTTCTCCGATCCTGTTCCAGGACACCGTCATCCTGCAGTGCGACGTCCAGCAGGGCTCCTACCTCGCAGCCTTCTCGCTCAAGGACGGTCGCCAGTTGTGGGGAATCGGTCGCGACGATGTGCCCACCTGGAGCACCCCAACACTGTGGCGGCACGGCAAACAGGTTCAATTGGTCGTAGCCGGCTACCGGCATTCCGGCGGCTACGATCCTCGCACCGGACGGGAGATCTGGAAGCTGACCGGCGGCGGCGACATCCCCGTCTGCACTCCGATCGTCGCCAACGACCTGGTGATTCTCAGCTCGGCCCACGGACCCAGCCGGCCGCTGCGAGCGGTCCGCTTCACAGCGACCGGTGACATCACTCCCAAGTCGACCTCCGGCTCGACCGAACACATCGCCTGGAGTTTGCCTCGTGACGGCATCTACATGCAGACACCGATCCTTGTTGGCGGGCTGCTGTACGCCTGCCGCATGAACGGGGTGTTGAGCTGTTACGAGCCGACGACCGGTGAGCGGATCTACCGCGAGCGTGTTGGTGGCGGAGTCGGCTTCACCGCCTCGCCGGTTGCAGGTGACGGCAAGCTGTACTTTGCCAGCGAGGACGGCCAGGTCCACGTCGTGGCCACAGGCAAGACCTACAAGCACCTGGCGACCAATCCACTGGGCGAACAGTGCATGGCCACCCCCGCGCTCTCGGGTGGATTGCTGATCCTCCGCGGGCAGAATCACGTGACCGCCGTCGGCACCCCGTGCTGCCTTCCCGATTCGACGACCGCGGCCCGCTGAGCCTCTTCACCCCATCGCAATTCTCCTGGCACACTGAAACGCCCCATGCTCCGCAATGGACTGGCCGGGCTGTGCGGCATGATCGGCGCCGTGATCGTGACGATGGTCCTCCAGAAAGTTGCCCACCTCGTCGACCCACCCTCAGCAGAGATCATCGAAGCGGTCCGGAACATCTACAGCGAAGATCCCGCCAAGATCGAGGAGGCTCGTGAGATCTTTGCCAGGGAACTTTCGAAACAGCCGCTGCAACTGGTCCCGGTCATCGTTTCGCACGTACTGGGCACCCTCTTCGGTGCACTCATCGCTGTGCGAGTCTCACGCGAAGCACACATCGTCCCGGCATCAATCGTCGGCTGCCTGATGCTGATGGGCGGCATCTCTAACGTGGTGCTGATCCCGCATCCGACGTGGTTCAACGCCATCGACCTGTTGCTCTACATTCCCGCCGCACTGTTGGCCTACAGGCTCGTCGCCCCAAGAGCGACCGACGATCCGGCCGCCGGCTCGTCAAAGCCCGCTCAAGAGGAAAACGACAGTGGATCGACGACAGACATGACACCGGTCGAATCGTGAACGAGGCCGTTGTTGACGCCACCGGCGACCAGTTGAATACCGCGAGGGCTCGGCTGGCGAGCTGCCACCAGGAGATCCGACGGTTGCGGGCGATGAGACGGCGGCGGGCCTGGACACGGGGCCGGGTCAACAGCGAACTGAAGTTGATGCTGCCATTACTGAGGTTGCGTGAGCGGATTCCGGATGCGTTCTGGCGCACGTTTGTGCTGGTCATCGGGACGTCGATCTTCGTCGCCGTCGCGTTCCTGGCCACTCGTCATGTCGCCTACACCACAACCGCAGTCGGCGCGACCGCCGCCATCGCCGCCACCGCCTTCACGCTACTCGTCCATCTCCCCACCGACGTACTGCTCGATCGGCGACGCCTGGTGCTCTCCCAGGTCGCCGCCTCGGCCGACTACGAACACCAAAACGTCTGCTCGCAACTCCGGTTCCTCAGCCAACGCCGCGACACAGTCCAGTCGCAACTGAAGCTCATGCAGCAGAAGCTCGAGGATGCGAAACGAGGCTGGACGGTACCCAACCCGCCCACCGAAGAACTCGCCGACGACTCCACCGGCCCAGCTCTTCCCGACACGCCCACTGTACCCGCTCAACAGGAGACTTCATCGTGAAGCGGTTTTCGCAACCTCGATTCCTGCTCGCCTGGCTCCTGCTGCTGGCCCTTTCGGTTCCCCGTCCGGTCCACGCCGACGACACCGAGGGTCCCAAGCGGGGCACACTGCTAATCGTTGGTGGAGGCGGTAAGCAGGCAGCGGCGATCTTCCGCAAGTTCGTCGAGTTGGCCGGCGGTGCTGAGGCGAAGATCGTCATCGTTCCCACCGCCATCTCCTCGGATCCCAAGTACGACTACCAGAACCCGGGAGTCGCCAAGTTCGCTCGCGACACGATGAAGCTCAAGCACGTCACCGTGCTGCACACTCACGACCGCAAACAGGCCGACACCCGCGACTTTGTGCGGCCGCTGAAAAAAGCCGACGGTGTCTGGTTCACCGGCGGACGCCAGTGGCGACTCGCCGACTCGTACCTGGGGACCCGCTCGGAAAAGGAATTCCACCGGGTGCTGAAGCGGGGTGGAGTGATCGGCGGGTCCTCGGCGGGAGCCTCGATCCAGGCCGACTTCCTGGTCCGAGGTGACTCGAAGACCAACACGATCATGATCGGGGACCACCAGCGAGGGCTGGGGTTCATCGAAAACTGTGCGATCGACCAGCACGTCGTCAAGCGGGGTCGGCAGATGGGGCTGGTGCGGGTGCTGAGTGATCCCGACGGGAAGATGTTGAGGCGGTTCGACCGCGAGGACCTGCTGGGGATCGGTATCGATGAGGACTCCGCGATCATCGTCCGCAAGGACACGTTCGAAGTTCTCGGCAAGCCGGATGCGGCGGTATTGATCTACAACCCGCGTGGCTGGACGGCCGGGACTCCCGATGCGAAGAAGTACATCACGCTGAAGCTGGGAGCCCGCTACAACATGAAGAAGCGGCGGGTGCTGCGACTGGCTCCGCAGGCGGCTGTCCCAACAGCAAAGCCCTGACCGGCACAAACAACTGCGGAGCCGGTCCCGCTGTCCACTCAGAACAACTCGGCAATTGGCTCGCCGCCGTCCTCGAGCATGAACCTCGGGCGGCCCCGCGGATCGACGTACTGCGAATCCAGCGGCACCTCCATGTGACGGTAGATCGTCGCGGCGATGTCGCCGGGCACGATCGGGCGGTCCTTCAGATGGCTGCCGTCGCTGACGGTCGAACCGATCGTCTGGTTGTGGTTCAGTCCACCGCCGGCAATGCACATCGACATCACCACCGGCCAGTGGTTCCGGCCGTCGGTACTGCCCTGGGTGCCCATGTTCGGTGTCCGACCGAATTCGCCCATCGCAATCACCAGCGTGTCATCGAGCAGGTCACGCTTCTCGAGGTCGCTGACCAGCGTCGTCAGCAGGTGGTCAAACACAGGCAACAGGTCGCCCAGCCCCTTGGTGATACCTCCGTAGACACAGCCTGGGATCCCGTGAGTGTCCCATGTGCCCGAGGCGGTGTGGTAGCTGAGATCGAGCGTCACGAAGCTCGAGCCGGCTTCAACCAGCCGCCGAGCCAACAGTGCCTGCTGGCACCACAGGTGCTTGCCATACAGCTTGATCGTCGCCTGGTCTTCCAGGGACAGGTCGAACGCATCACGGGCCTTTCGGCCCAGCAGCATCTCGACCGCCTTGGCCCGGTACGTGTCGACGGCGTCGAGTGAACCACGCTGGTCGATGTCGCGACGCAGGCGGTCGAATCGCTGTACCAGCTGCTGCCGGTTCCTGACCCGGCCCACGCTGACCCCATCGGGGAACTGGAACAGGTCGGCACCGGACATCCGACCGGTGTCCTTGCCGGCCTTGTCGTAGATCGGCAGCTTGGCAGCCTGGTTGGCAATGAACGGGTCGTACTGCTTGCCCAGCCAGCCGCCGATAGCCATGTGCCACGGGTGACGCTGGAAGCCGACATAGGCCGGCATGCCCGGATCGTTGGCTCCACGGTGCTTGGCCACGAACGAGCCGATCGCCGGATACATCCGGCCGTGCTTGTTCCGCCTCGGGGCCGCCTCGCGGTGTCCCGTCTGGAACGCCATGTTCGGCTCGTGGTTGCTCTTGTGAGCATTCACAGACCGCATCATCGTGAACTTATCGAGCATCGCGGCCTGCTTGGGCAAGCGGTCGCAGATGAAGATGCCCGGCTGGGCAGTCTGGATCACGCCAAAGGGACCGCGGTTGTTGAACGGACGGTCCGGCTTGGGGTCCCACGTGTCGATGTGACTCGGTCCACCACACATCCACAACAGGATCACCGACTTGCGCGAGCCCATCGGGCGACCCGTCTGTGCCGCGTGAGCACGCTCGGCCAACAAAGCAGGCAGGCTCAGCCCCGCCAACCCCGCCATCGATGCCTTCATCATGCCCCGCCGGTCGAGGTGCATCAGGCCCTCGCGCCAACGCGGGTTGAAACCGGTGAAGGCGTGGTCGTGAGCGTGCATGAATCAATCCGGGCCAGGTGCCTTACATCAACGAGCGTTTATCCTAGCAGAATTATCGACCGTTCTTGGACAAACGGCCAAGGGGATCGAGGGCAAAACCGCTTCAATCGGCCTCGGTCCCGAGCAGGTAGATCGCCTGGTCGCTGCGGAACAGCAGCTGGCCGCGCGAGGGTACCGGTGAAGCATTGGTCCGGGTCTTGTCGTCTGAGAAGACGTTGTGTGCCAGCATCTGGAACTTCGGGCCCGCGGCGATCACGTAGGTGCCGTTGTGCTGAGACGTATAGTAGATCTTGCCGTCGCCGAGGATGGGTGAAGACCAGATGCGGCCGGGACGTGGCTCGAGCCGCTTCTGGTAGACGATCTTCCCGGTCGCTGCGTCCTGACAGAACACCGAGCCGTTGCTGTCGTGAGCCCAGTACAGGTGCCCGTCGTGATAGATGGGCGAAGAGACATTCGAGCCCTTGTTCAGTCTCCAGACGCCGTGCGACTTGGTGACGTCTCCTCGACCGCCCACCTTCACCGCCAACGACGTGTGGCCGCCGCCGATGATGTAGGCGACGCCCTTGTGAGCCACCACGCTGGGACAGACGTAGCGATGCACTCCGTCGGCATTCCAGAGCTTCTCGCCGCTGACGGGATCCAGGCCGAGCACTCGGCCCGAGATGCTGACCACCAGTTCCGATCCGCCTGCGGTCGACTTTGTGATTACCGGGGTGTTCCACGAAGAGGACATCCCGCCGGTCTTCCACACCTCGCGACCGGTCTTCTGGTCCAACGCCACCATCGAACCGCTCTCGACGCTCGCGTTGATGATCACCAGCCCCTGGTAAAGCAATGGTGACGTCCCCGAACCCCAGCCGCTGGTGCCGCTGCCGACGTCGGCATGCCACACCTGCTTGCCGTCCAGTTCCAGGCAGTACACGCCGCTCTTGCCCAGGAACAGGAACAACCGCTTGCCGTCGGTCGCCGGGGTACTGGCCGCGTATCCATGATAGGACCCCTCGCCCGCGTACCTGTGCTCGGGCAACTTCGGCTCGAACCTCTTCGTCCACAATTCCTCACCGGTCTTGCGATCCAGGCACAGCAGGTGACGGTTCAGTTGCTTCGCGTCTCCCTGCCCCGGCTCGAGCCCGTAACCGGTGTAGCAGGTCACGTAGACTCGCTCACCGACGACCAGCGGGCAGGACGTTCCCGGACCCGGTGTCTTCGTCTTCCAAGCAACGTTTTTCCCCGCAGCCCAGGCGGTCGGCAAACTGCCGGCGGCGACCTTGGCGTCACCATGGGGACCTCGCCAACCGGTCCACTCGGCAGCCGGCAATGTCGAAACGGAAAGGGCTATCGCGAGGAGAAGCGCGAGCGGTTGGCGGGCCATGGTTAAGTCCTTTGCTGGGTGTGTCCATCGGCCAGGCGGCACCTGGCCTGATTGTCCCTCAACAGTGTTTCCATCCGGCACGCACAGCATGCCCTACTGAGGCGGGAAAGGCCAATCCGAGACCGCCACGCGTGCCATAGGGTTTCTGCTTGCTGTAGATTGGCTGTATGGCGATCCGAATTTTTTTCGCGGTCCTGGCTTGTGGACTGGGGACGGTCTCGGCCGCTCCGCCCACCGCTTCGACCCGGGACATACAGTTCTTCGAAAAGCGAATCCGGCCGGTGCTGCTGCGGCGTTGCTTCGATTGCCACGGCCCGGACACAGAAAACGAGGCCGGCCTCAAGCTCGACTCGCTCGCCGCGATGCTCACCGGAGGACGTTCGGGGCCGGCCATCAAGCCCGGCGACCCCGACAACAGCCTGCTGGTTCTCGCCATCCGACACGACCCGGCCACTCCGGACATGCCGCCCAAGACCAAGCTGCCGCTGCGTGAGACGGCGGACCTGGCCGAGTGGATCAGGCGAGGTGCTCACTGGCCGGGACAAAAGCCGACCCGGGTCCGGGCCCGGCCGACCGCCGACCCAGATGCGTTTCCCTACAACCAGGCCTCACGAGATCACTGGGCGTTTCAGCCACCCACGGCAACCGCTCCCCCCAGGGTCAGTCTCCAGAACCGAGGCAGCATTCGATCGCCGATCGACCACTTTGTGCTGTCACGGCTCGAAGCGGCACGGCTCGAGCCGTCCCCCGAAACCGACCGCCGTACGCTGGTCCGCCGTGCCACGCTCGATCTCCACGGGCTGCCTCCTACCACCGGGCAGGTCGACCGCTTCCTGGCCGATACCCGCCCCGGTGCGTTCGGCCGTCTCGTCGATCGCCTGCTCGCTTCACCCCGCTACGGCCAACGCCAGGGCCGATTGTGGCTCGATGTCGTTCGCTACGCCGACAGCAACGGCATGGACGACAACCTCTATTACGCCGACGCCTGGAGGTACCGCGACTGGGTCATCGAGAGATTCAACGCCGACTGGCCATTCGACCGGTTCCTGGTCGACCAGATCGCCGGTGACCTGGTGACGCCGGTACCCGGCGAACCCGTCTCTGAAGCGTACGCCCGGGTGATCGCAACGGGGTTCCTGACGCTGGGACCGAAGATGCTGGCCGAGGACGACCCGACCAAGCAGCAGATGGATATCGTCGATGACCAGATCGACACGCTCGGCCGAGCCACGCTGGGACTCACGCTAGGATGTGCCCGGTGTCACAACCACAAGTTCGACCCGGTACCTACCAGTGACTACTACGCGCTGGCCGGGATCTTCAAGAGCACCCAGGTCATGCTCAGTTTCCGCGTCGATTCCAAGTGGAACGCCCGGGCCCTGGGCCCTGCATCGCTCGAACAGAAACTCAGCCAACTCGAAGGCACCATCGACCGACTCGACCGGATCCTGGTTCTCGGCAACCAGCAGCAGATGTCCTCCCAACAGCGCAAGACCTATTCGGACGAACTCGAGGCCGCCCGCACCGCCTACCGTGCCATCCCCAAGGCGATGGCCGTCAATGACGGCAACGGCTCGGATCTCGAGATCTTCCTCCGGGGCAACCACCTGACCCGCGGCCCCCGGGTCCCTCGCCGGTTTCCTCGAATCGTCGCCGGCTTCGACCAGCCGCCGCTGAGGGGACCCGGCAGCGGGCGACTGGAACTGGCCCGCTGGGTCGCATCCGACCGCAACCCGCTGGCCGCTCGAGTGCTGGTCAACCGCATCTGGCAGGCTCACTTCGGCCGCGGCCTGGTCCGTTCTCCCGACAACTTCGGGCAACTCGGGCAAAGACCCGACAACCAGCCATTGCTCGACTGGCTGGCAGTCCGTCTTGTTGCCGACGGCTGGTCGATCAAGCAGCTGCACCGCCGTATCATGGGTTGTAGTGCTTACCGGATGAGCACCATTGCTGCCCCCGGTACACGGCAGCGGGCAAGCCAACTCGATCCGGACAACCGGTTACAGTGGAAAATGAACCGGCGGCGGATGCACGCCGAGGTCCTCCGCGACTCGCTGCTGGCTCTTGCCCAACGACTCGACGAAACCATGGGCGGCCAACCGATCGACGCCCGCGCCTTCGACAATCTCTCCAGCGGCACCCCGCGATCGAAGATTCACTTCGACGTCCCCCGCCGCAGCGTCTACCTGCCGGTCCTCCGCAGTGCCGTGTACGAGGTCTTCGGAGCCTTCGACTTCCCCGACCCGGCCGTCCCCAGTGGACGCCGAGACGAGACCACCGTCGCACCGCAGGCGCTGTTCCTGATGAACGGAAAGCTGGTAACCGAGTCGACTCGAGCCATGGCCACCGCCCTGCAGGCTCAGCCCACCGACGCACTCCGCCTCTCACTGGCCTACCGCCAGATCCTCGGCCGCGAGCCTCGTGCCGACGAACGCACCGCATGGCGTGAGTTTCTCGCTGGCTTCGACGATCCCCTCTCAGCCTGGCAGAGCGTCTGCCGGGTGTTGGTCTCGAGCAACGAGTTTGTTTACATCGAATAGATGATGCCTGAAGTGATCGGACACCGCCGACAGTTTCTCTCCGAGCTCGGAGCCGGTTTCGGCTCGCTGGCACTGGCCGGCTTGCTGAGTGACGAGCCCGTCGCCGCCGAGCCGACTGCAACCCGCGACAACCTGCTGTTGCCCAACGCCTCACCCCGGCCCGCTCGTGCCAAGCGGGTGATCATGCTGTTCATGTTTGGTGGGCCCAGCCACATCGACAGCTTCGATCCCAAGCCACGACTGGTCGCCGAGCACGGCCGGCCGCTGCCATTTGCCAAGCCACGAGTCCTTTCGTTCCCGCTGCGTCACGGTAACCTGGTCGGTTCTCCCTTCGGCTTCCGTCGTCACGGCGAGTCGGGTGCTGCAGTCAGCGAGGTCTTTCCCGAGGTCGCCGCACGTGTCGACGATCTCTGCATCGTCAACTCGATGCACTGCACCAACCCGCGTCACGGCGGAGCCGTTCTCGAATGGCACACCGGCACCGACACCTTCATCCGGCCCAGCCTGGGATCGTGGCTGGTCTATGGACTGGGCACCGAGAACCGCAACCTGCCCGGCTACGTGACCATCTGCCAGGCGCTCTCTCAGGGCGGAGCCAACAATTTCAGTTCAGCCTTCCTGCCGGCCGCCTGTGGAGGCACTCCGCTGGGCCGCGACGGCACCCCGGCCTCCGAGGCGAAGTTCCCCTTCATCAAGCCCGCCGCGTCCCGCGACGTGCAGCAAAAAGAACTTGAGATGATCAGGCGGCTGGGCCGCAAGCAGCTCGAGTTGACCGGGTCGGACCAGACCCTGGAAGACCGCATTGCCTCGTTCGAACTCGCGTTCCGCATGCAAGCGGCCGCACCCGAGGTGCAGGCACTGGAAACCGAATCCCGGGCCACGCAGGCGCTGTACGGGATCGATGAGAAGGCGACCGAGGACTTTGGCCGTCAGTGCCTGCTGGCCCGGAGGTATTCCGAACGCGGCGTGCGGTTCGTGCAGTGCAACAGCAACGGCTGGGACCACCACTCGGGACTCGAGTCCTCGATGCGGCAGATGGCCCGATCGGTCGACAAGCCCATCGCCGGACTGCTGAGTGATCTCAAATCACGTGGGCTACTCGACGAGACACTCGTCATCTGGGGCGGAGAATTCGGGCGTACGCCCACCGCCGAAAACGGCAACGGTCGAGATCACAACCCTCACGGATTCACCATGTGGATGGCCGGTGCCGGCATCCGGCCCGGGCTCGTCTACGGCCGCACCGACGAATACGGGTACTACGCCGTCGAGAACAAGGTCCACTTCCACGACTTGCACGCCACCATCCTGCACCTGTTGGGAATCGACCACAACCGGCTGACTTTTCGCTACAGTGGTCGAGATTTCCGGCTGACCGACGTCCACGGCGATGTGGTCGACGACCTGGTCACCTGAACGACACCGATCGCCGGTCACAGAGTTCTTCAACACGAGACCACTCGCATGATCCGCAACGCCCTGTTCGCGTCGCTGTTCCTGGCCACCCTGGCACTCTTCACACCCGCTCAGGCGGCCGGAAAAGTGTTCACGCAGAAGCCGGAGATTGTTCCGGTGGAGGTCCAGGGCGGCAAGAAGCCAGCCAGGAAGACCGCCAAGAAGACCGCGGTGACCAAGAAACTTGACTTCACGGCCGGCTCCAAGGCCCAGTGGATATGGGGCGGCAAGTCGGCCGGAGCCAACGACCGCTACTACTTCCGCCGCAGCTTCACCGCGACCACACGGCAGGCTCGAATCATCGCCAGCTGCGACAACCACCTGGTGATGTGGATCAACGGCAAGCGACTGCTCTCCGGCGACGATTGGAACGCCCCAGTGGCCGCCGACGTCCAGCAGCACCTGCTACCGGGCAAGAACGTGATCGAGATCGAGGGTCGTAACTCCGGCGGTCCGGCGGCATTGGCCGTGAAACTGGTCTACCGGGATGCCGCGGGCAAGATTTCCACGATCATCAGCGACAAGAACTGGCAGGTATCCAAGACGCGGGACGCCAAGACCACCTCCCCGGCGGTCGTCCTGGGCACGATGGGCGTCCGCCCCTGGGGCAACGTCTTCGCCGCCGGCGGCCGGCCCCAGACCAAACGAGGCCTGTTCCAGGTCCAGCCCGGGTTCCAGGTCGAACGCCTCTACACCGTCCCCAAGCCCACCCAGGGCTCGTGGGTCTGCCTGATCAGCGACGGCCAGGGCCGGCTGCTGGCCAGCGACCAGGGCGGCCGGGGCATCTACCGGATCACTCCCTCGAAGATCGGTAGCGGCGAACCGACCCGGGTCGAAAAACTCGACCTGCCCATCAGCAGCGCCCAGGGCATGCTGGTCGCCTTCGGACATCTTTACATCTCGGCCAACGGCGGACCCGGCAGCGGACTCTACCGCGCCGTCGATACCACCAGGGATGGCGAGTGGGACAAGATCGAGAAGCTCAAGGCGTTGGCCGGAGGTGGCGAGCACGGGCCTCACGCACTCAGGCTCTCACCCGACGGCAAGTCGATCTACCTGATCGCCGGCAACCACACCAATCCTCCCGACGGACTCAGTGCCAACCACCTACCGGGGAACTGGGCCGAAGACCTTCTGTTGCCACGGCAGTGGGACGCTCGGGGCCACGCCCGAGGCCGGATGGCTCCGGGAGGCTGGATTGCCCGGACCGACCCCGACGGGAAGAGTTGGAGCATCATCAGCGCCGGTTACCGCAACTCCTACGACATGGACTTCAGCCCCGAAGGCGATCTGTTCGCCTACGACGCCGACATGGAATGGGACATGGGCTCGCCCTGGTACCGACCGACCAGGTTGTGCCACGCCGTCAGCGGCAGCGAATTCGGCTGGCGCAGCGGAACCGGCAAGTGGCCCACCTGGTACGCCGACAGCCTGCCCCAGGTCGTTGACATCGGCCCCGGCTCGCCCGTGGGAATGAACTTCGGCACCGGAGCGAAGTTCCCGGCCCGCTACCAGCGAGCCGTCTACCTGTGCGACTGGACGTTCGGCACGATGTACGCGGTGCACCTGCAGCCCAGGGGTGCCAGCTATGTCGGTGTCCGAGAAGAATTCGTCGCCCGCGCACCGTTGCCGCTGACCGACGTGGCGATCGGTGACGACGGGGCGATGTACTTCACGATTGGTGGCCGGGGAGCTCAGTCGGAGTTGTTCCGCGTCACCTACACCGGAAGGGAATCGACCGCACCGGCCGGAAGAGGCTCCGACGATTTCCTCGGACTCAGAAAACTGCGCCGATCGCTCGAGGCCTTCCACGGTCAACAGGATCCCGCCGCCGTCCAGGCCGGGCTGATTCACCTGGGTCACGCCGACCGGCACATTCGGTACGCAGCCCGCCTGGCACTCGAATCGCAACCGGTCGCCTCGTGGCAGAACGACATCTTCACCCGACACGAGCCGACCGCGGTGATCAACGGCGTGATCGCCCTGGCACGACAGGGCGACAAGCGGCTGCAGCCCAGGCTGCTGCGGGCCCTGGCCAGCCTCGGCTGGGCCAGGCTGGGTACCGAGAACCGGCTGGGGTTGTTGCGAGCTTATTCGCTGACATTCATCCGCATGGGTGCCCCCGACCAGGCCACCTCGGCCGCCGTCCTGCGACAGCTCGACAAGGCGTTCCCCACCGGCGAGCACCGTCTCGACCGCGATCTCTCGCAGCTGCTGGCCTACGTCAACTCGCCCACCGTCATCGACAAGACGCTGGCCCTGATGAAGAAGCCCTCAACGGCCGTCAAGCAGGACTTCGCCGCCCTGCTGTCTCGCAACCAGGGCTACGGCGGCACGATCGCCCGCATACTGGCCAACCACCCCGAGCTGCAGAAGATCCACTACGCCTTTGTGCTCAGGACCATGCGATACGGCTGGACGCTCGAGCAACGCCGCGAGTACTTCAAGTGGCTCGGTGACGCGGGCGGTCGCAGCGGTGGAGCCAGCTACACCGGGTTCCTGAACAACATCCGTACCGAGGCACTGGCCAACGTGTCGCCGGCCGAGAAGAAGGCACTGGCCTCAACCGTCGTGCCGCCGGCCGTGAAACTCGAAACCCTGCCCAAGCCCAGAGGGCCCGGCCAGGCGTGGACCGTCGACCAGGTGGTCGCCGCGGCAAAGGCCGGCCTTGCCGGCCGCAACTTCGCCAACGGACGACGCAGCTACCAGGCCGCTCGATGTGGAGCCTGTCACCGGTTCGATGGAGCCGGCGGTGCCACCGGCCCGGATCTCAGCAACGTCGCCGGACGGTTCAGTATCAAGGACCTCGCCGAATCACTGATCGTGCCCAGCAAGGTCGTCTCGGACCAGTACAAGGCCAGCACCGTCATCACCACCGCCGGCAAGGTGATCACCGGGCGGATCGTCAATGACAACAAGGGAACCCTCACGATCCTCACCGACCCGTTCGACGCCACCAGGATCACCACCGTGCCGGCCGACGAGGTCGATGAGGCACAGCCGTCAAAGACCTCGCTGATGCCCGAGAAACTGCTGCACCCACTCGGCAAGGACGAACTGCTCGACCTGCTGGCCTACCTGCTCTCGCGAGGCAATCCCGACGACCGGGTCTTCGCCGAGTAAGCCGCAGCAGCCTGGCTCAACTCGAAGAACCGGTGATACGAGTACTCCGCATCACCGGCGATTCTGTTCACAGCACCCGCGTCACCACCACCACGAACGTGACCGTGATGAAAAACAGGCTGCAGAAGACCAGGCCGGACTGCATCAACGCATTGGGCTGCAACTCTTTAGGCAGCAGCGTGCGGTTGACGTATAGCGTGTGCAACGCGGCACACCCCAACGCGACATTCTGCAGCACGGCTCCGATGACGGCGATCTGCAGAGGATCGAACATTGCCAGGGCGATCAGACCCCAGACACCATACACGCTCAGGATGCCGTAATAGATCAGGCGGACCTGTCCGCCCTCGAGTCGCCTGGCCTGTGGACTGATGGTCCAGATCACATCGGTCCAGCGACGAGAAATCTGCTCGCCGGAAAAGACGGCGTTGGGGGCCAGCACCAGGAAGCTGATCATCAGCATGAAGGGCCAGATCAGTCCGCGGTAGTCCGGCATGTGATCGGCCAGCCCCACCGCGGTCATCGCCGCCGCCCGGTTACCCTCGACCGGCACATTGCGAATGAACTCCAGCGACATCATGCACGGCAGCGCCATCCCCAGCAGGCAGCAGCCCAGCCAGATACCGGCCTGGTCACGGACAATATGACGCACCCAACGCTTCCATCGCTGCAGCGACGTCTCGTCGAGATCGAAGACCATGCCGACGTGCGAGAGTTGGACCTCGTGACCTCCGATCGCACTGGGAATCGCTCCGACATGGTGCCCCATGCCCCAGCCCTTGTCGCGGGCGTAGTTGGACGAGAGCGTGTTGGCCAGTCCCCCGGTGCCGGCAATCGCGGCAAACGCCACGATCATCGCCCAGTTCAGATCGGGCAGTTTTCCATGATCGGAGATGTAGCCGATCAACCCCGTGCGACGCATCCCCTGTAACGCCACCAGTTCGTCGGCCCACTCGCGGATCTCTTCGGTCATCGCCTCGCTGCTGGAAAATTCCTGCCTCCGGTCCCCGCTGACCAGCACATAGGATGTGGCCACCCACGCCGCCTCGGTGCGGCTTTTCTTCAGAGGGTCACGGATCCGGCCTCGGATGATCAACTGCCGTGTGCCGTCGGTGTCGACCACCTCGAATTGGCCGTCGATCGCCGACTTCCGCACCATCGCCTCCAGTTCGGCACGGACCGACCGTGTCCTCTCGTCCAGTGCCTCCGGCTTCGACCCGACCTTCTGACCATCGACAAGGAGCTCGATAAAATCGGTCCCCTCCTCGCCAATCGTCCCACGCAGGGTGATCCGTTTGCCGTCAACAGGAACCATGACCGAGAAATGCCGCCCGGCGATTACCGTCTCGGCCCGATCAGGCACCTGCCCGAACCGCACGAAACCGGTCACGACCTCGACCACGTTGGGCCAGCTGACCTGGAATACGGCGATCACTGCGAGCACCAGCAGAACGACGACAACCTTGAAGGTCATCATCTTCTCGATCACCCGGTATATCGTCCCGCCGAAGATCAGCGGCAAGAACGCCGCCAGGAAGATCACGTACCCCAGAGCCTTGACCCACTCGGCCTCGGTCATCGTGATCCCCAGCAGGCTGTAGTCGAGATCGGTGGGCAGGTGGCCAAAAATCGCCGCGGCCAGAGGCACCGCCGCGTTGGCCGCCATGAACGGCCAGATGTTGCAGACCTCAAGCACCAGGTACAACGGCAGCCACAGACGTGGTCCGGGAGTGGTGCGGAAGTACCCCACCACGATCGGTTCGCCGCAGTACAACGCGTACCGCATCACCTCGATATTGAAGAAGACCTGGCCGAGGATCGAGAGCAGAGCCAGCCACAGCAGCGTGCCGCCGTATTGAGCACTCACAGCCGGCCCAAACAACCACTCGCCGGCTCCGATCGCCACGCCGGCCATCAGGATCCCCGGACCGATCAGCGTCGGCAACTTCTTCCAGCTCATCGCCGGGGGATCGGGTAGGCTTCCAACATCCCACGGCTGCAACGCACCACCAGGACGCGTTTCCGGTTTCGGTTCCACCGTCGCATCAGACGATTGCTGCACGTCGTGATCTGTCATGACTCATCCACTCGGGGCCAGATGCCTCTGGGGTCACATTGCACGTGTCCCTACAGCCGTCGTTTCAACCGGATGGTACCGACCCATCGTCCACCAATATCGATCTCGTCGCCAGCCCCATCGGACCGGAATCCGATCGCTTCAAACTGGATCTTCTTCAACTCATCCTCGACCGATGTCACCACCAGCGCCTCGCTCGCACCGGCCTCGCTCGCCCAGCCCAGGACCGCATCGATCAGGTCTCGCCATGCGGCTCGAGCCACCCGGTGTACGCAGCCATCGATCTGAGCAGTCCATTCGGACTCAGCATCCCCCGACACCAGGGGCCGGGCACTGGCCAACCCCACCAGTCTCCGGTTTTCGCTCCAGCCCTCGAACCACGCACCTCCGGCAGCAACCAGTTCGGCGTAGCGCGGGTAGAGTCCCATGCATGAATCCTGGCGGGCGTAGCGGGCCGAAACCAGGTTGACGTTGGCATCGAGGACCTGTTCGCTGTGCGGAGTCAGCAGCAGGGGGATCATGGGAACCCGGGCATGAGCGGTGCCCGGGCTGACGGTCACCGGACCCGTGGCACCGCGGTACCAGTCGACCAGGAACTCCTCGGGAGACAGGTCGTCGGTGATGTTGGCATAGACCGTGCTGCCGGCCAGCCGCTGCCAGCCCAGCCGAGTGTAGACTCTGGCGGCAGCCGGGTTGACCGTTCCCAGGAACAGCACCTCTCCGCCCCCTTCGCGAAACAGGTCTCTCGCTTCGCGGCACAACCGCTCGCCCAGCCCCTGTCGACGACAGTCCTCGGCCGTGGCCACGCCCCCCAGGCCACCCAGTTCCTCCTGCTCGACCGGCACCGTCAACTGGCAGGTCGACACGAGGCCCGAGAGTTCAAGGGTCGCCGGCGACAGGTCCTGTCTCAGGCACCACACCGTGTCCCGATTGCGACCGACCTCGATGCCGTTGCCCAGCACCTCGCGGGCCTCTTCGAACGAGGTCTCGAAGATCGTCTCCCAGAACACCGCCAGCTCGTCGGCCAACCCGGCCGACACCGGAGCCCTCTCGATCTCGATCGTCCCCAGATCGTTCATCCTGACCCCCGCGGCCGCAGGTAGGTCTCCAGCCACTCGTGCAACCGGGCGAAGGCCTTGGGGGGAATCGAGTGTCCCTGGCGGTGGTTGTACATACCCAGCCTGGGGCGATCGCCGTACAACCGCCAGGCCGGCAGGGCCGCCTCGAGCAAGGGCCAGGTTCGGTCGCCATCGGACGCCTGCGGAGTCGTATTCTCACCGGCGAGAACCAGGAATGGATGAGGTGCGGCCAGGGCCAGCAACTGGTGGTGGTTCAGAGGAAACTTCTCGTCGTCGATCCCCTTGCCCAGGTACCACGGTGCGTTCCAGTTGGTGAACCGGAACCCCACCCCACCTTCACTGGCCACCGATGCGACAATGCGTTCATCGAAAGCGGCCAGGTACAGGGTTTCCTTACCGCCGAGTGAGTGACCGGTCGCCCCGATCCGCCCGGCATCAACCTCGGGCAAACCTGCCAGAATGTCGACGGCCCGCTGCGAATCGTACAGCATCTTGTGCATGCCCAGCGTGCCGGGATGCCGACCCCGAAACCGCTCGACCGCCTCGGTGTACTTGGCCACGTTCTGCCACAGGTAATTCCTCGGGCAGATCACCACGAAACCCCGCTCGGCCAACTGCAGGCCCAGTTGCTGTACCGGCGGCCCCTTGACCCCGGCAATCTGTTCGATCGTATCGCGGGTGGTCTGGTGCAACGCGACAATCGCAGGTCGCGGCCCGTGGATGTCCTTCGAGGTCACGGGAAACAACAGGTACGCTTCGACCTTTTGCCCCTCCTCCGCCTCGTACCGGATCAACTGCCGCCGCACCCGCTTCAGCTTGTCTTCCCGCAACACCTCGAAGCCGGCCGAAATCGGTCGTTCGGGCATCGGGCCCAGGAACTTCATCCACGCGGCTCGCAACGTCTGCCGGTGACGAGTCCACTCACGACGTGTCGTCACCGCCTCGGCACCCGGCCCGAGCAGCACATCGGCCAATCGTCTCAGCTTGTCCCGCGGTACCTGGACCGGGGCTCGGGTGACCTCGCCAAGCCAGGCCACGTCGCCGGCCTCCTTCGACAATCGTTCCGAGCTCATGCCACTTCCTCGCTCCGGTGAGACACATCGGCTACCGCCAACTATAATCCAGTCTCAGAACTCCCGATGCCACCACGAGGCCATCTGAATGTCGAGCATGCCTGGCCCACCGAACGATCCGGCCACCCCGATCAGGGGCCAGTTCCTGATCGCAGGCAAGCAGATGCGCGATCCGAACTTCTACCGTTCGGTGGTGTTGATGGTCGAGCACGGTGAGTCGGGTTCGATGGGGCTGGTCATCAATCGGCCGTCCAACGTTTCGGTCGCCCACGCGCTTTCTGATCATTTTGATCTGCCCGAATCCGACCAGCTGGTCTACGTGGGCGGTCCGGTGGAACCGGCGGCACTGTTCGTGTTGCACAGTGCCGGGGAATTCGAATCCGAGGAATCCGACGTGGTGCCCGGCATCTACGTGGGCAGCAGTCCCGACGTGTTTGAACGGGTGATCGAGCAGGTTGTCGGAGGTAGCGATGACCTGGAATTCCGGGTCTACGCCGGCTGTGCCGGATGGGGTCCGGGGCAACTCGAAGGAGAACTCGAGCAAGGCGACTGGCACATTCTGCCGGCGTTGGCACCCGAGATCCTGCCCAGGGATCCCTACACGCTGTGGGACGATCTGGTCGAACGCATCCACGAAACCAATCGGACGATTCCACCGACACCAGGTAACCCCGAGTGGAATTAAGCGTCGCGGGACCGACAGGGCGAGACCATGACCGGGATCGTTGAAATCACCGACTCCGGCGCAGGAGCCGTCGCTCGCATTGCCGTCGACCGCGGCTTCAATTGCTTCTCGTTCACAGTCGACGGCCATGAACTGCTCGACTCGGTGCCCGGATTCTCCGAGGGCGAGGGTCGCCCGAGCGGACACGGGATCCCGATCCTGTTCCCGTTCCCCAACCGGATCCGCGGCGGTCGGTTTTCATGGGACGGCAGGTCCTACCATCTCCCATCGGGGATCGCACCCGACGATGGAAACGGCAACGCCATTCACGGCTTCTGTCTTGATCGACCCTGGCGAGTGATCTCGGCGGATGCTTCGAGCGTCACCGGTGAGTTCCAACTCTCTCTCGACGCGGCCGATCGGCGTCCCCTGTGGCCAACCGACGCCCGCATCACGGTCACCTACCACCTCGAAGACAACCGGCTGCTGGCCGATGTCACAATCCACAATCCCGACGGAGAAGGCCTGCCCTTTGGGTTCGGAACGCATCCCTACTTCCGTCTGCCGCTGGGTTCCGGTGGCACCGCCCTGGACTGCCGGATCCATGTCCCGGCTCATCGTCAGTGGGAACTGGACGCCTGCCTGCCCACCGGTCAACTGCTGCACCTGGACCCGTCGTGTGACCTGCGGCACGGCGGCCGCTTCGGCGACATGCAACTCGATCACGTCCTGACTTCGATCGCCGACAGCGACGATCGGCCGTTGGA
>Ga0310123_10001039_pt1 | contig 23695 bp, 15 predicted proteins | sample CB6_AW_1057_MG_FD_203505 | JGI IMG/M metagenome (GOLD analysis project Ga0310123, IMG submission 203505) | Marine microbial communities from Western Arctic Ocean, Canada - CB6_AW_1057 | ecosystem: Environmental > Aquatic > Marine > Oceanic | place: Canada: Western Arctic Ocean | collected... | reverse complement strand
GACGTACCACTGGAATCTCCGGTTCCGCCAGTACTCATACCACTGTCGTGACTGGTCGGGGTGGCAGAAGAACTCCATTTCCATCTGTTCGAACTCACGTGACCGGAACGTGAAATTCCTGGGGGTGATTTCGTTTCTGAAGCTCTTGCCGACCTGTGCGATGCCGAAGGGGACCTTGACCCGGCTGCTGTCGACGACGTTCTTGAAGTTGACGAACATGCCCTGGGCGGTTTCGGGCCTGAGGAACGCGGTGTTGTCTTCTCCGGAGAGTGCTCCGATGTTCGTCTTGAACATCAGGTTGAATTCACGGGGCTCGGTCAGTTGGCAATCCTCGTGTGCTCCGGGAATCTTGCTCGGCTTGCGTGGGCACTGGCTGGTGGCCACGTGATCTTCTCGGAAGCGGGCCTGGCATTCTCGGCAGTCGATCATCATGTCGTGAAACAGGTCGTAGTGCCCCGAGGCCTTCCAGACCTGCGGGTGCATGATGATCGAGGTTTCCAATCCGACCATCTGAAACGTCGTGACGGCTCCCTGTGGCACATCGAGTTCGTTGTGGTTGGTGACCATGTCGTTCCACCACGCCTCGCGGACATTGCGTTTCAGGAGTGCCCCGAGCGGCCCGTAGTCCCAGAACCCGCTCGAACCTCCGTAGATTTCCGACGAGGGAAAGATGAAGCCTCGCCGTTTGCACAGCGAGACGATGGTGTCCATGGTTTTCTGCATTGTGTCCTCGGTCGTCCTCAGGCGAGCACGCTGATGGTGTTGTCGTGAGAATTGAAGGTGGGGATCAGGTCGAGGGTATCCCGCCGCGCGGCCAGCGCGATGTCATTGTCGAGGCCGAGTTGTCTGAGGTTGCGGCCCCCGTGGCTGTCGCGGATGGCCTCGAGCAGTCCGTCGGGGTTCTGTTCGAGGTGTTGGTCGAGGTGTTGGTAGAGTCCGATGGCGATTCGGGTGGCGTCACAGGCGTGGGTGTCGATGCCTGCCTGCTGCCTGAGGGCCAACCCGATGGCACCGGCACACAGGCAGTCTTCGGCAGTGACCTGCCCATCGGTCCCGGCACAGACCAGGTGCACCTCCTGTCCCAACTGCAGCAGCGTCTTGATGACGGCCTGCATGTTGCAGAAGGCGGCGACCAGCACGAGTTCGGCAGGGCGACACGATTCCAGCGCCCTTGTGCCGTTGGTGGTGGTAAAGACGATCGTGCGGCCAGCGACGGATTCGGGAGTAAATCGAGACGGCGAGTTGTCCAGGTCGAAGCCATCAATGCGGGTCCCGCCTCGTTCTCCGGCCAACAGCGGCGGCTGTCGCTGCGGGGAGTCGTGCGGGGCGTCGTGCGGGAGAGGCTGGCTGGCCAGGTGCCTCGCTGTGTCGACGTCGCTGCAGGTCCTGATACTGTGGCAGCCGGCAGCCAGCGCGTGGGTGAGCGTGGTTGAGGCCCGGAGCACATCGATCATCACTGCGACGGACCCTCCCAGCCGGTCGGGGTCGACGCTACCGGGCAGCAGGTGAATCCACAGCGTGGGCGTCATGCGGGGGATCATAGAAGCGGTTGACGGGAGCGGCAAGATCAGCGTTCGGGGTGTGCGGTGTCCGTAGCAGGCTTTAGACTCGACTCGAGAGGTTCGCCACGGGGCAGTGGAACGGGGCGGCGGTGAGCATGGCGACGCAACAGCATGGGACACGCCGCGAGGCATTGGCGGCGGCGGCGGGCCTGTTCGTCTTGTCCGGCCTGTCGGCGTGCGATGCGACGACTCAACCGCCAGGCCAGCCCTCCGGAGCCAGTTCACCGCGAGGGTCTCGACCTGCTGAGACGCCCCTGGAGGCCGCCTACAGCCGCAGACACGGCATCGACGTACCGCGGACGGTTCTCGAGTGTCCCCGGGGTGCCTGCATCCTGCTGCACTTTCCTCTCCGCGAAGAGTACCGGCCGGACTCGATGAGTGACCTGTTGTCGGGGAGACCCGGCACGGCTGAGGACGATGGGCAGATCGTCTCGGAAACGGGGACGGCGTGGCATGTCGAGCGGGTCGCCCAGTTGGCGCAGTTCAATTGCTGTGCCTATGCCGTCGGCGACGTGATCGGGCTGGGTCCTGGCGACTGGTTGTGTGGCGAGGTGAACCCGTTGACCGACGGGACGAACCCGATGCAGGTTGTCCTGGAGAGTTATTACGAGCGGGTGGCGGAGTTTGCTCCACCGTTTTCGAATCGAGCGATCGAGTCGTTTGAGGCCTCGATTCAGCTGCGTGATGACGACGTGGTCTGCCTGGTCGGCCGCCGCGGCCCCGATTTTCCTCACGCGATGCGAGTCCGTCGTCGTGACGATCGGAACTGGGTGGTGGGGAAGTTCGGTGAGGACCCAATCCTGTGGACGCCTCTGGGGACAGTCGGCGGAGCCTACGAGGGTCAATTCGATGCGGTCTGGGTGTTCCGCCTCTTGGGGTCTTCTTCGCGAGTCCCCTCGGGATCTCTGTAGAGGTCGGCGAGGTCGGCGAGGTCGGCGAGGTCGGCGAGGTCGGCGAGGTCGGCGAGGTCGGGGTGGGACGGGGAGGACGGGGAGAGACGGGGAATTTCAGGAGAGCAGCAGTTCCAGATCGTCCTTGGTGAGATTCTTGAGCACGCTGCGGTTTTCCAGCAGGATGGCATCGGCCAATTCGCGTTTCTTTTGCTGGAGCACGGTGATCTTTTCCTCGACGGTGCCTTCGCAGATCAGCCGATAGGCGAAGACCTGTCGGGTCTGACCGACGCGGTGTGCCCGGTCAATCGCCTGCATTTCGACGGCGGGGTTCCACCAGGGGTCGAGCAGGAAGACGTAGTCGGCGGCGGTGAGGTTGAGTCCGAGTCCTCCGGCCTTGAGGCTGATCAGGAACAGGCCACAGTCGGGGTCTTGCTGAAAGTGGTCGATCCGCGCCTTGCGATCGCGGGTCTGTCCATCGAGGTATTCGTAGGCGATGCCCTGTCGATCGAGTCTCCTGCGAACGATGGCCAGCATGCTGGTGAACTGTGAAAACACGAGTGCCTTGTGGCCTTCGGCGATGAGTTCTTCGAGCAGTGGTGCCAGGGTGTCGAGCTTGGCAGAGTCTCCGTCGACGAGGTCGGGGTTGAGCAGTCCGGGGTGGCAGGCGACCTGCCTGAGCCTGAGCAGTGCTTCGAGCACGTGCATCTTCGAGGTGTTGAGTCCCTGATCCTGAACCATCCCCAGCAGGCTCTGGCGGTAGTGCTCGCGCATTTCGTCATACAGCCGCTGTTGTTCTTCTCCCATCTGGCACTTGATGGTCTGTTCGAACCGTTCGGGCAATTCGGCAGCGACCTCGGACTTGGTCCTCCGCAGGATGAACGGCGAGAGGCCCTGGCTGAGCAAATGCCGGTTGCCGCTCTCTTCGTCGGTGAAGCGTCGAAACAGCGAGCTGCGACCGAGCATGCCGGGGTTGAGGAATTCGAAGATCGACCAGAGGTCGCCGAGGTGATTCTCGACCGGTGTCCCCGAGAGTGCCAGGCGGTGGTCGGCGTCGAGCAGTCGCGACGCCTTGGCGATCTGCGACCCGGCGTTCTTGATCGTCTGGGCTTCATCGAGCACGACGTAGTCGAATCGCTGGTCCTTGAGTTCGAGGATATCTCGGCGGAGTGTCCCGTAGGTGGTCAGGATCACGTTGTACTGGTCAAAGGTCTCTCTGAGTTCGGCTCGATCGAGCCCCGAGTACTCGAGCACTTTCAGTTTCGGGCAGAACCGTTCGCATTCTTCCTTCCAGTTGAAGACCAGTGACCGGGGCACGACGACCAGCGAGGGGAGACCCGAGCCTTCAGCCCGGTCGGCCAGTGCCGCGAGCACCTGCACGGTCTTTCCCAGCCCCATGTCGTCGGCCAGGCAGCCCCCGAACCGGAATTCCTCGAGAAACCGCAGCCATCCGAGTCCTTCTCTTTGGTAGGTCCGCAGCGAGCCCTCAAAGTCCTCGGGCTGCGGGGCCTCGGCAATCCCCTCGAACGACTCGAGCCGGCCCCGGATCTCCTCGAATCTCTCATCGACATCAACAGACGTCTTGGAGGCGAGCAGTGCATCGAGCAGTGCGACCTGTGCGGGTGCAAAGCGAACGTGTTCGTCCTGGACGACTCCCAGTTGTCCGATCATCGCGTACTGCTGAGCCCAGTCCTCGGGCAGCAATCCCAGCGACCCGTCCTCGAGCCGGATCGCCGATTCGCCTCGAGCCAATGCCGCGAGCAGTTCGGGGAAGCGGACACGTTGACCGGAGAATTCGAGCTCGCCGTGCAGTTCGAACCAGTCGATGTGTGAGCGGATCTGCATTTGCAGTTCGCCGGCCTGGTGCACGGGCATCCCGTCGGACTGCACCTGCCAGTCGAGCTTCATCAGGGCTTGGACCGCGGGAGCGAGTTGAGCGAGCGGGATGTCGAGTTGTCTGAGTCCCCTTCGATGCTCGTCGAGCTGTTCGAATCCGGCTTCTGCGAGTTCATCCCAGGCAGCTGATTCGCGGCCGAGATGCCTGCGGGCACAGCATCGCTGGTCCTTGAGCACGATGGCCGACTGCGTACTGTGGGCGGAGACCCGTGTGTCGGAGTAATCGAACTGGAGCGTGGCCGAGAGTCGTTCTCGTTGCCAGCGTCGTCCTCGAGGCACACTCAAGAGCAGGACCGGGAGGGGCGTGACGTCGATGTCCTTGAGTGCCAACGGTTCGGGGAGATCGATGTCGGGGAGTTGGGGCAAGTCGAGCAGTCGTGTGACCAGGTCGTGCTGGTCTCCGTGAGGCACCGCAAACGGCAGGTCTCCGGCCAGCAGAGTACTCCAGGCGGCCGCCACTGATCCCGAGTGAAGGTGGACTGAGTCCCTGGTGATGAAGAGGCCTCCGGCGAGCACCAGTCGTGCGTCTGCCAGTTCCTGTTCCTCCTCGGCACGGTGGAACACTCCCCTGAGCCGCCACAGTGACGCATCGGAGTCCTCGTGGAGTGCCAGTCGGAAATCCCAGGCGGGACCGTCATCAAAGGTCAGCCGTGCTTCATCGGGTCCGTCGGGGTCAAAGAACACCAACCGGTTGGTTTCGCAGAGCCGGGGCAGCAGCAAGACGGCCAGGGGATCGGGGACCCGGTAGCGGTAGGTCGAGGGCCCCGAGGCCTGCATGCGTCCGGCGGCAGCCGTTTCGGTCGGGATGCCTCCCCCGAGCAGTGTCAGCAATTCGCGGTCATCGGGGTCCAGGATCGCATCGACGCGTCCTCCCCGAATCCTCAGCGGCTTCCATTTCCCCCAGCGTCCGTTGGCCCGCCGTTGTCTCTGCGAGGTCTGCAGCACCAGTTGCCCGGCAGCTCGGCTCTGGGACAGGTCGATCTCGTAGACGATATCCCGCTCGGATTCCTCGGCGGTGACCTGTCGTTGCAGCACCTCGTGCAGTTCACCGAGCCGAGTCTCCCAGGACCGCCTTCCGCCTCCGCTACGACCGAGAAACTCGGCGAAGTCCTCGTCGCCCTCGGCCAGGTCCTCCAGCAGTGGCGACTGCCAGTCGCCGCCGCTTTGGCCGCCGTTTCCTGCAAACGGGGGAATATAATCGGCAGCGGGGCTACCGGCCAGCAGCCCGTCTCGATCGACGATGAGGATCGCGGCCCAGATGTGTCGACAGTGGGCCTGGCGGTCGTCTCGACGTGAGCAGCTGCACAGCAGTTGCAATCCGTCGTCGGCGTGCAGCAGTTCGGCCTCGAACTCGCTGTCGTCCTCGATCACCACGGTCAGCGACGAGGGTGTCAGGGCCGTGACCCGGATGACCTCGGTCTTGAGGAACTCGGAACCACGAAACTGGATGTCACCGCGAAACCTGTCCTCGAGGTGCTCGGCCAAGCTCACCGGTGTCTCCCGCCTCGGGCGCAGTCCATCGCTCGCCCGACGGGCGAAACCCCCGTTTTATGCCACTCGCCGAGGGGATTCAAGCGAGAGGTTTCGGGTGCCGATTCTCTCTTTGTGAGAATGCCTCGGGCGACGTATGATTATTGAGAGCCTCTCGGGCTGTCCTGACAGGTGTGAGGCCGGGTGAGAATGGACGTGTACGAGACCAAGACCGACGGCGACACGGACCGGCGCAGCGGTGTGCCGTTGCCGGTCATCGGCGTAGTGGCGCTGTTGCTGATCGCCGGTGGGGTGGCCGCCTGGACCGGCCTGGTGAGGACGACTCGTTCGGCCGGCGGTGCCGGTGACCCGGATGGAGGCGAAGTTGTCCCGGTGGACAACCAGTCGCTGGCACTCTCGGATGCCGAGGCCAAGTACCTGCAGGATGCCGAGCACCTGGGCGGCTTTGTTCTCGGAGATCTCACGCTGCCTCAACTGGCGGCCGCGATTGGTGATCGAGACGAGTCGGCGTTCTCGAGTTACCTCTCGGAGGAGTTCTCAGGCGAGTTGTTTTCCCGGGACTCCGGTGAGTCGGTATTGCTGGGGGTTGCTGAGTCCCGGACGTGGAAGACAGAGCGTGATCGGACCCGGCCCGTTGACGCCGCGGAATTCGTTGCGGCTGTGCTGGAGTGGCGTGACGAGTTCAAGACTCTCGAGTCGTCGTCGCTGAAGGTGATGCTGATGCGTCCCGAGACTCATGCCGTCTTCGACGGTCCCTGGGTCGGTTCGTTGAAACTGCGGCTGACCGGTTTGGACTCCGAGGATCGGATCCTCGAGCGGGAAGTCCGGTTCCGCTGCAAATTGAGCTCACTGACCGAGGATCAGCCGCGACAACGGGGCTGGTTGTCCGAATGCGTGGCGTATGAGGCTCGATTCAGCCGGACTCGCGAATACCTGCTCGAGCCGATGCAGGGAGTGACCGGCATCGACGTATCCGGTCTGCACGACAACTGGAAGCGAGCCGACAAGAAGAACCTGCCCTTTCTGACCGGCGGCACCTACCTGGTGGACTACGATCGCGACGGCCGGGTCGATGTCCTGATCACCGACCTGAGCGGGTTGGCACTGTACCACGGCGAGCCTGACGGTCGGTTTACCAACGTGACGTTGTCGGCCGGGTTGCCTCCGTTTTCGGCTCCGGGCGAGCCGCCTCCCTTGGGGGCCGTCTTTGCCGACTTTGACAACGATGGCTTTCCCGATCTGCTGTTGGGCTCGAAGCCCTACCGCAACGTGGGGGGGACTCGTTTCGAGCTGCTGGCCGTGGGCCGGGACACCTCGTTGAGGCTCCCGCAGGCCGCTTCGCAGTTCTCGGTCGCTGATTTTGACCGCGACGGGAACATCGACCTCTACGTTGTTGGACTCTCGGAGGGGTCACCGGAGGGTCAGCCCTGGATCGGCCAGGCCCGGGGCAACTACCACCAGTTGTGGAAGAACCGGGGGAAGTGGCAATTCGAGGAGGTGGCGGTTGCGAGTGGGACACGGGGCCGAGGGGGTCCGACGTTTGCCGCGGTCTGGTTCGATGCCAACGGCGACGGCTGGCCTGACCTGATGACGTCGTGTGAAACCGGAAAGAATGATTACCTGATCAACCGGGGAGACGGCACGTTTGTGGAGGCCGAATTGCCCGACATCTACGGCGGCTTCTCGATGGGGATTACCTCCGGTGACATCGACAACGACGGCTGGCCGGACATCTACGTGGCCAACATGTATTCGAAGGCCGGCGAGCGAATTGTCGACAACCTCCGCCGCGGAATCTACACCGACGAGGTGGACGCCCAGATGCGCGATTTCGTGAAGGGCAACGAGTTGTACCGCGGTCTGGGTGACGGGAAGTTCGACCGGATCGGACAATCGACCGGGGTGGCGGACGTCGGTTGGGCTTATGGGCCGGGCTTCGTCGATCTCGACAACGACGGTTGGCTGGACCTGTATGCTCCGGTGGGTTTCCAGAGCGTGACGCCGGAACGTCCTGACGGGTGACGCTGCGTCTGGCTGGCTGTCGTGTCACAGCCGTTCAACAGCACTGCCCAGGTCCCGTGTCTCCGCGAACTCGACTCCGAGCACGGCGAGTTCTGGGTCTCCAATCCCTGGAACTTTTCGGCCAGCGGCGAAAATCTCAGTGCCTACGAACGCAACGGCGTGTTCCTGAACGATCGCCGGGGCGGGTTCCACAACATTTCCCACAGCAGCGGAGCGGACAATCCTGGTGACGGCCGCAGTGCCGTATCGTGGGACATCACCGGTGACGGGATGCCCGAGTTGTTCATCCGCCAGGCGGGTGGCGGCCCTCTGGTGATCTACCGCAACAAGTTTCCTCGGGCGCACTTCCTGCAGTTGAGCCTGCGAGGCACTCGCAGCAACAGCCTGGGGGTGGGAGCACGAGTCGAATGCGAGGTTGGGGGTGCGGTGGTGAGGCGGTCGATGAACCCGGTGGTCAATTTTCTGTCCCAGTCCCCGGCGATGTTGCACCTGGGCCTGGGGAAGGCCGAGGTGGTGGATCGGCTGACGATCCGGTGGCCTTCGGGCGAGGTCCAGAGTTTCCAGGCGGTCCCGGTGGACCGGCACCTGCGGATCACCGAGGGTTCCGACGAATTCCGAACCCTGTCCTCCGGATCAGCAATCGGCCGCTGATGCTCAATTGGCCGTCTGCCCGGCGTGTCGACTGATGTTGGCACAGGCATTGCCAACCAACAGGCTGAGCATTCCGCTGCCAAAGAGGTACCAGAACAGGTAGCTGTAGACGTGCCCGGGCAGGGAGTGTTCGAGCGGGTCGTCGAAGAAGATGGTCTGGGCCAGCGGGACATAGATCAGGCTACAGAGCAATCCGCCGGCGATCGCTGCGGTTCCCAGTCCTTCGATGGCCTTGAGATTGGGGTTCATCGCCATGGGCCAGGCGACCAGTCCCACGCCCAGGCAGAGCCAGGCGACGAACTGGGGTGCCATGAGTGCGACGTAGGCATTGATGTCTTTCCCGTTCATGGCGTCGGCGACCCGTGTATGCAGGGCTCCTCCGAGGAACCCGGCGGCTCCGGCCAGGACGGCACAGGCCAGGGTGCCTCCGATGATCATCAGGATCGATCGGCGCCGGATCCCCTCGGCCAGGCCGGTGGCGGCTCCGAGCAAGATGCCCAGCAGCAGCAGGTACACGGCCACGCGGTTTCTCCTGGGGGTGACCTCCTTCACGGCCCGTTCGGCCTCGAGCTTCATCTGCTCCATGACCTGGGCGGGGTCCGGGCTGCTGGGCGTGGGGGTGGGCGAGTCGCTGGCAGGACCTTCGAGGATGTTGAATGACGAGTGCCTGGGCGGGATGCCAAACGCCTGGAAGACAAATTCCAAGCCGTACAACGAAATCTCCGGATCTTTCTGGGCTTGTCCGGGGATTCCCGAAGGGGCCAGCGGATCGGCCCTGAGCATGAACTCCGATTGCAGTTGCCAGGCCACGAAGCCCGCAACCAGTCCCAGCGTCAGAAACAGCAGCGTGAAGAGCAGTCGCTGCGTTCGGCTGGGCCGCGTGTCAGCGGCCGGTTGTTCCGTGGTTTGCTGCGAGGAGTCTTCGAGAGGCTGCGGAGTTTGCATGTCTGTGGACGGCTCGGTTGTGGCGGAGTCGTCGACGGTCGGTTCGGGATCGGGGGTCGCCTGGGGTGTTTCGTTCACGGGGAGTCCTGCCGAAGCGTGGTGCCGGGTGCAGATGTCTGCGTGGTGGAAACAGATCGCTCAGGTCTAGTGAGGGACCATCTGTTGAGGCCAAGTCTAGCAGAGCAAACCCCTCAACGGGGTGCAGGTGTCGGTCGAGGTTGCCTGGGAGGCAGAGGTTGAGGCAATCGGCGGCAGGCGGCGGCGGCCTGTCGCCACATGGCGGCCAGTTCGGGTTTTCCGAGTGATTCGCAGATTTCGGCCAATCGGTCGCGGACCTCGGCATGATCGGGGGCTCGATTGGCCTGCAGGTTCTTTTCGGTGAGTTCCTGTTTCAGCTTGTTGGACCGTTCGTGCCGTTCCATTTCGAGCTTGTACTTGTCGGGTTCTCCGAGTCGTTGCCAGGCCTGTGCCAGCTGGTAACGGCAAGCGGTATCGTGCGGGTCGGCCTCGAGGATCCTCTGCAGCGGTGCGACAACAGCGGCTGTCTGTTTGCGGTCGACGGCCATGTCGACCTGCAGCAGCACGGCCACTCTCTGGTTGGGGTCCTGTTTGAGAGCCTGATCGAGCAGTTGTCGGGCCCTGGCTGAATGTCCCAGTCCGCGATGGCAGTCGGCTTTCAGCGCCAGCACGAGCGCGTGATCGGGCTCAGCGGATTCGAGGATATCCAGGGCCTCGGGGTAGTTGTTCTGTCCGATCAGTGAGCGGGCGAGGTTGCGGAGGACTTCCTGGTGGACGCGTGCGGGAGTCCCTTCGGGTCGTTCCATCGAGAGTGCCTTGCGGTAGTTCTCGACGGCCACCTTGAAGTCTTCAAAATCGAATGCCATGTGTCCGATGAGTGCGTGAGCGAGGTAGTTGTCGGGTTCGAGCTTGATGAGTTCCTGCAGGTGCGAGACGGCTGTGTCGAAGGCTCCGAGGTTGTAGAAGATCTGTCCGAGCCAGCGGTGGGCGTCGGCCGAGCGTGGGTTGTCCTTGAGCAGTTCCTGAAACTGCGCGGCTGCCAGTGGGAGTTGATCGAGCAGGAACAAGCATTCGCCGGTTAATTCGAGAGCGGGTTTTCTGAGTTCCCCGACGGGCTGCAGCTCGTCGAAGGACCGCATCGCGTCGCCGGGGTGTCCTCGACGCAACTGGTAGCCTCCTCGCAGTAGTGCCACGTGGGATTCGAACCCGGCATGGGCTTCGAGCGTCTTGATTCCCTCGAGCACCGCGTCCTGGTTGCCGTGTTCGAGTTGCTCGAGGCTGTCGCGGAACACGACAGCGGGGTCGGGTCGCGAGAGGGCCCAGAGACCGGCAGCGACGGCGACCACAGCGACGACCGTCAAGAGCAGCGTGAGCTTGCGGGTGGGCTTCACGGGGGATCGCCGATCGAGTTGATCCAGACTTCAACCGGAGCCTTCGAGGCCGAGCGGGTATTGTTGCCCAGGACGATGTCAATATCACCGTCGCCGTCGATGTCTCCCAGGGTCAGCGTGGGGTGGTTGCAGAGGTGGGCCTGGAGTGTCCGGGGGGTGAAGGTCCCCTTGCTGGTCTGTTCCAACCACAACAGCGAGGGGACTTTGAGGCTGCTGAGCAGTACACTGCGTGAGATCCCCTTGAGTTCTCCGACGAAACCGCAGGCGATGATATCGAGGTCGCCATCGTTGTCGATGTCGGCCGCCTCGGCCCGGTGCACACCGTAGAGTCGTGTGAGGAGGTGAGGCGTGAAGCGGGAGCCGTCGCCGCTGTTTTCCAGCCAGCGGACTCCGTGATCGGGTTTGAGCATGGCGTCGTCCATGGTGTCTCCGTTGGTCATCAGCACGTCGGTGTCACCGTCTCCGTCGAGATCGACCAGTTGCATTCCCGATGAACCCCAGCAGGGGTGGGGTGCCTGGAAGAGTGTTTTCGCGGTGAAGCCGAGTCGTCCGTCGCCCATGAAGGCGACGACCGCTTCGTGTTCCTGGGCGATCAGGGAGACGAAGTCGAGTTGACCATCCTGGTCGAGGTCAACGGGAGCGACGTTTATGGCTCCGTGTCTCTTGTCGAGTTGCCGGTGAGTGTAGGACTGCTGTGAGGGGAGTCCGGGTCGCCCGGTGTGCTCGAGGACAAACATCTGTCCGGTGGTTCGCCAGCCGAAGGCTCCGACCACCAGGTCGAGATCGCCATCGCGATCAAAATCGGCCGCGCGGACGTCGGCGACTCGGGGGAGTCCCGTGGCGAGATTGACGGGGGTGAATCTGCCGGCGGGGTGCTGCCTGAGCCAGGTGACCTTGCCGAGGTTGTGGTCGATGGCGCCGAAGGAACCGAGGTCTGCGATGAGGAGGTCGCGGAGCCCATCGCCATCGAGATCGACAAGGTGGCTGCGGGCCGGGTGGCCGACCTGGGCCAGCACGTTCATCTGCGGAGCCCACTTCGGAGTCGCTTGGCCCATCAGCACCAGGCCGTTTGCCATGTCGAGTGCGATCAGTTCCAGGGCCCCCTGGCGGTCGTCTCCGAGCAGGTCGAAGAGCTGGACATTTGAGACGACGATGGGATCGACGGTCGCTTGAGCGACGGACAGTTCCTGGACCTGGAACACAGGGGGTCCGGCGTGGAGTTGGTCGTCGAGTACGGGTCGTGTCAGCGACTGGGGCGCACGCGACTCGTACCAGCGAATGACCGACTCGGTGTTGACGATTCCGCGGATCTTGGACCCGTAGCCCTTGAATGTGGCCATCTGTCCGATGCGGGACCGCCACTCGGAGCGGGGCAGGATCGACGGGTCGGGGTAGGTGTGGCACTGTGTGCAGAGGGTCTTGACGGTGGCGTCGGTGACGGGGGTGCGCGCCGTTGAGGTGGTGCCGGGTCCGGGGAGATCCGGGGTGCCAGGGGAGCTGAGATTGACGGCGATCAGGGAAATGCCGATCACGGCGGCGACCGAGAGGGCCCCGAGCCATACGCCGCGTGAACGGCCTGGTGGTTGAGAGCTGTGCGGCGATTCCGCGACGTCGGGCATGGTGAGGCGAGTGGGTTAGGGTGTGGCGTGACCGGTGGGTCGGGGCCAGTCTTGCGAGGTTGCATTGTAAAAAAAGACTCCGCCGGGACGCGAGAGCGGTCCGGGCGGAGTCGGTGATCGAAGAGTCAGGCCCTTGGTCAGGTCAGTCCTTGAGGTCGGCCTTGAAGTCATTGGCACCGGGACCCTGGACGGTGAACTGGAGTCCGGAGGAGTCGATGTTGGCGTACTTGGACGGCAACGAGCTTTCGGCGTCCTTGAATCCGCCCTGGCCCTGCATTTGTCCGAGGTAGGCCTTGGTGGGGTCGGCCGAGGAAATGTTGGGCATGTCGCCCTTGGAGGGATCTCCGGTGGTGTTGTCGGTGGTTGCCAGCGACGGGTCAGCCAGTCCGGCGAGCCCGCCTTTATCAGTGGCCTTGGCGACTGAGACCTTGTAGGCGCCGGGCATGGCTCCGTCGTCGGTACCGAAGGTCCCGATGACGGCTTTGCCCGACTGGTCGGTCGTGCCCTGGCAGGTCCGTGCTCCTTCGCCGGCGGCGTTGAATGTGACCTGGGCGCCTTCGACGGGCTGGCCCTTGTAGGTGACGGTCAAGGAGACCGGGACGCACCCTTCGCTGGGGTTCGGGGTGCCGCAGCCGCAGGCCAGCATCGAAACTGCCAGGATGGCACAAGCGGCTGCAAGGGAAGAGTTTCGCATGGGTTCACCAGCTCTTACAGAGAGGGGGAGTGATTCCGGAAGAAAGGAGTCTCGGGGTGGCGGTTCTATTCCCACCGAAATCCCGCGAGTGGTCTGGCGGCGATATCGTCTCGCCGCACGGCCATCCTGATGTGTACCTAAAAGACGACCCCGCCGCAATGGACGGGGTCGTCAATCGAATTCAATGGTATCGCACCCCGGTGGGCACGTCAGTCGTGGCTGGCTTAGTAGTTGGTAGCCACGCCTGGTTGGCCACCCTGGGCCGGATCTTCCAAGGGATCCGGCGTATTGGGGTTTCCGTTGAGGTACCAGGGAATGCCCCTGTCGGCCCGATCGCCCAGCCGCTGATAGGTGCGGTAGTTGATCGAATCGTTGAGCATTTTCACACGACCGTCGGTGAACAGGAAGTGGGCCCCGGTTTCGTGGTTGCTCTTGAAGCCCTGGCTCGTCTGCCAGTTCCGCCAGTGGTTACAGCCAGCGGGAACCTGGTTCCAACCCGGCTCGTAGACGCACTTGATCGGGAAGTTGATCGGAGCGGTCGTGGCCATCCAAGGTGCGTTCCAGTGGTACCAGCCATTTCGGGCGTGGTCACCGCACTGCGGCAGGGCCTCACCCATGAGGATGGTCTGCGATGAGCCATCCTGGTTGGTAATCGCGCCCATGCGAGCCGCCCAGTTGTGGCGGGCGAAGACGCCGGAGGTGAAGTTCGCGTTGGCGACGTTTCCGTGACCGGCTCGGCCACTGAGGAAGTTGTTGCCCGGGTAGCTGCGGCACCAGCCGCCCAGCGAGTTCATCCGCTGGTTGCCCATGCTGCCCATGTAGTTGGTCCGGGCGCGGTCGCCACTGTTACTCATCCTCGGCGACCCATCACTCGGGCAGAGGTAGGTCGGGATCACGTAGGAGCGGAATTTCTTGCCCCAACGCGGTTGATCGTCGATCTTGGGCAGCCACCACCAGTCGGCACGGCGGTTACGGAAGTCGATCCGGCTGTAGAGGGGCTGTTGATCGATGAAGGGGAGCAGGTGTACCAGGTGGGATCCCTTTTCCTGGGACCACCACGTATGACCCTGGGCCCAGTGAATCGCCCAGATCGACGGCGGGAACATCCCGAAGGTATCGTGATAGTTGTGCATCGCGACGCCCAGCTGCTTCAGGTTGTTCTTGCACTGGGCTCGCCGGGCTGCTTCACGAGCCTGCTGAACAGCGGGCAGCAGCAGCGCGATCAGAATGGCGATAATCGCAATCACCACCAAAAGTTCGATCAGCGTGAAGGCGCGTTTTCGACTTTTGCGTTGAGTCATGCCTCCCCTCCTTACCAAGTTACAACAATAAATTCGAAAAAAACGAAAAAGCGGGGCCACCTGTCATCGACACTTGCCGTAAGGCCAAACAAAAAAGGACATGCGATGCGTCGTCGCCCTGAAAATCTCCGGTTTGGTCCGCGTACCCTTGCCGTCGTAGCAGTCTAGCACGGGAATGGACCGAGAATTCTATCTGTTTACTACAAAGCCATCGGGGTCAGTGGACACAAATCTAACGGATAAGTCAACGTGGAACGCCGTTTTTTGAAAAAAACTGCAGATTCACTTTCGAGTCTTCGACCGGGTGCCGTGGAAGATGCTTCAATTGGTAAGAACCAGCAGGATTCCCTCTCGGGGCGTAGGCTTTGGGAGTAGTGTTGGGTGTTGGGTGTTGAGTGTCTGGAGTCACGACGGTGTGGGAGCGTCATTGGCGAACCGTGCTGATTCTCGGCGTCGTCCTGGCGTTGCTGGGGGGAGCGTTCTGGAAGCCGATTTCGGTGGCCTGGTCGTTGCACGAGGCCCGGGGCCTGTTGCGTGATCGGGAGAGTGGTCGGGCGGTTTCGGTCTTGCTGGATGCTCACAGGAGGGATCCGGACCATCCGGAGGTGAATTTCCTGCTGGCGCGGGGATTTCGACGTCTGGGCCAGTTCAAGCGAGTGGTCGAGCATCTGGACCTGGCCGAGGGGTTTGGCTGGCCGGCGGAGTTGATTCGTCTGGAGCAGTTGATGGGAGCGGCCCAGGCGGGCCAGTTGAATTCGAGTGCTCCGGAGTTGTACAAGTTCCTCAGTCGCGGCGGCGATTACGGCGACGAGGGTCCGGAGGTCTGCGAGGCGCTGGTCAACGGCTATTTTCTCAGTTACCAGTTCGGCCTGGCGCAGCCGCTGCTGGACGAGTGGCAGCAGGCCTATCCCGACGACGCCCAGTGCTACATGTTCCGCGGCTTGTTTTACGAGAACCGTTCGAATCCGGGCAAGGCGGTGGCCGAGTATCGCAAGGCGGTGAAGTTTTCGGGCAACCGCACCGACGTCCGCCTGCGTCTGGCCGAGGTACTCAAGAAGACGATCCAGTACGACGAGGCGATCGCGCAGTTCGAGATCTGTCGCTCCGAGGACACGAGTCATCCGGAGGTATTGACGGGCCTGGGCCAGTGTTATCACGGCCAGGGAGAGATCGATCGGGCTCGCGAGATGTTCGAAATGGTGCTGGCGAGTGCGCCGGAGCATTTCGAGGCCCAATTGGCATTGGGTCAACTGGAAGAGACGGCGGGTCGACCGCAGGAGGCGTTGCGGTGGTTGCGTCCGGCATGTCGTCGTCGTCCCAGCGACACCGAGGCGCGTTACAGCCTGGCGTTGAGTCTGCAGGCGGTGGGTCGTCTGCGGCGGGACGGCGCTGCGTGGCCACCCCCGTCGGGCTCGAGTCTCTCGGTGGCCGGGGCCCTGGCCTGGACCACCCATCGGGCCCGAGCCGAGTTGACCCTGACCGAGGCGTCTCATCATTTCCAGTTCGTCGCTGACGCTCAGCAGGCCATGGGTCGGGTCCAGGTCTGGACCGACATCATTCGATCCGAGCCCCGCAACGCGGACCTGCGTTTCAAGATCGGCAGCCATCTGCTGAAATACGACAACCCCCAGCACGGCCTGGGCTGGTTGCTCTCGGTTCTCGACATCGACCCGGCCCACGTGGCCACGCACCGGTTGCTGATCGAATACTATGCGAGCCAGGGAAAGAGTGAGCGGGCGGCGTATCATCGGAAGATGGCTGAAGAGGGTGAAGCGGCCGCCAGCGAAGATCCAGGCGAGACACAATCCGGGGACCAAGACGATGATTGATGAGAGCCCAGAGCCGGTGGATGACGGTCCCGAGGACCCCACGGCAGCCGGAGCCGAGTTGACCGGGCAGGCCGATGCGGAATCGGCCGAGCCTGCGGAATCGGCTGATGCGGGCGCCGAGGTCACGTCGCTCAAGAGCAGCTTCACCCCGGGTCAGCCGGCCAGCACGACGAGCAAGATCCTGGTCGTGCTGTTCGCCACGGTGCTGATCATCGTCGGCATCTACGTGGCCTCGCCCGACGACATCAGCGACACGTTGTCGATGGAGCGTGAGGGATTCGACCAGGACGTGAATCGGAACATGGACCTGGGCTACAAGAGTCCATTCCTGGCGGCGGGAATCAACCAGCCCGAGATCCGCGGGACATCGGAGGTGCGATTTGCCGCCGCCTGCAGGGTGGTCGGGATCAGTGCCGGTGAGTCTCACCGGGCCTATCCGATGGTGACCCTGCTGGGCAGTTTCACTCGTGATGGCAAAACCGGTTCGATTGTCAACGACACGCTGGGCGGGATGCTGATCACGGTGACCAACGACGGCGACGCGGGACTGATTCGCGTGTTCCGCCTTTCGGAGACCAGCAGCAGGAAGACGATCGGCCTGGGGCTGATGGGGATGCAAGATGGAGGCGGAATGGGCCTGACATTTGACAGGGAGAAAGACTATCGGCAGGACCTGGAGGAGATTCCCGACCTGGCCGATCACCCCTTCGCCACCGCGACGCTCGCCGAATGGATGGTCCTGCATCCCGAGACGGACGTGTACGTCGGCGAGTTCCTGACCCCGGACCTGCAGATGGAATCGACCCTGGAGTTCATGAGTGCCCCGGAGCGGATCGAGGCGGACAAGGTGCTCAAGGAGCGGAACCGTCAAAGCAAGATACTCTCGCCCAAACGCAAGACCCGCAGTGCAGGCTCCTCGAAGACGACCAGAAAGGAACGGCCGTCGACGAGTCCGCCGGACGCGGGCTCAGGCACTCAGAAGAGCAGCCAGAAGGGCAGCGGCAAGAGTTCGTCACCGCAGACCCGTTGATCGGATTCCAGGAGTGTGGCTGGTGCGGACCCTGTTTGTTCTCTTTCGCCCCGGGTTGGTGTTGAGCCTGGCGGCTTTTTGCGCGGGGTGTTCTCCCTCGGCCCCACCGGCCGCCGGAGGTGCGGGCACGGCGGGGTCGGGTTCGAAGTCGTCTGGAGCTTCGTCAGAGGGCGTCACGGGGGGCGAGTCGATCGAGACGGTGGCCCTGTTCCACGACCGGGCCTCCGAGTCGGGCATCAACTTCAGCTACCGCAACGGTCAGGAGGCGGGTTACTACTCGATCGTGGAGTCCCTGGGGGGTGGCGTCGGCCTGCTCGACTGGGACCGCGACGGGGACCTGGACCTGTTCCTGCCCGGCGGCGGTCGTTTCGGGAAGGACGACACGATCAGCGGACGTCCCTCCGGCGTGTTTCTCAATCGCGGCGACTGGCAGTTCCTGGACTCGGCCCAGCAGGCAGGGATCTCGGGTGAATCCACCCTGTTTTCTCATGGTGCCGCCGTCGGCGACTTTGATGCCGACGGGTTTCCCGACGTGCTGGTGACCGGTTACGGCGGCGTGGTGCTGTGGCGGAACCTGGGTGACGGCACATTCGAGAACGCCACGGTGGTCTCGGGGCTGAGCGACGACCGCTGGAGTTCCTCGGCGGCCTGGGGCGATCTGAACGGCGACGGTCATCTCGATCTCTACGTGGCTCACTACGTGAACTGGAGTTTCCAGAACAACCCGTATTGCCCGTCGAAGGAGACGGGCAAGCAGGACATCTGTCCGCCCCGCCAGTTCCAGCCTCTGCCCGACACCCTGTATCTCTCCAACGGCGACGGCAGTTTCCAGGACCACTCGGTGGCCTCGGGGCTGGTCCAGCAGGGTCCCAGCGGCAAGGGCCTGGGCGTGATGATGTGCGACATCGATCTCGATGGGGACCTGGACATTTACGTCTGCAACGACACGGTGCCCAATTTCCTGTACCGCAACGACGGCGGCGGGGGTCTCGAGGAGGTGGCGATGCAGAGTGGTGCGGCGGTCAGCGAGACGGGTGTCCCGGAGGGCAGCATGGGGGTCGACCTGGGCGACTACAATCTCGACGGTCGGCTCGACCTGTGGGTGACCAACTACGAGCGTGAGAGCATTGCCTTGTACCGCAACGACGGCCACGGGATGTTCCGTCACGTCAGTCACATTGCCGGCCTGACCACAGTGGGTGGTTTGTTTGTGGGCTGGGGCACGTCGTTCCTGGACTTCGATCTCGATGGCGACGAGGACGTGTTTGTCAGCAACGGACACGTGATCCGTCATCCGAGCGAGGCACCGCTCAGGCAATTGCCTCTGTTGTTTGAAAACCGGCAGGGCCGCCGGTTCGCCAATGTGGCTCCCGGAGCCGGCAGGTATCTCGCGTCCCCGCACATGGGCCGCGGCGTGGCCCGGGGTGACCTGGACAATGATGGCGACATCGACCTGGTCGTGTGTCACACCAACGAGCCGGTTGCGGTGCTCGAGAATCGCACCGACCGTCGGGGTCATCACTGGCTGGGAGTCCGCCTGATCGGCGTCGGAGTGTCGACCGCTCGAGACGCCGCCGGAGCCATCGTGACGGTGCGAGTTGCCGGGATGCCCGACCAGACCCGGCAGATCAAGAGCGGCACCAGCTATGCGTCGTCGAACGCTCCGAGGCTGACTTTTGGGCTGGGCGAGGCAACGTCGGTGGAGGGGATCACGATTCACTGGCCCGGCGGAGCCACCCAGGAACTGGGCCCCAGCGTGGGGGATCGGGTGCTGGTGATCCAGCAGCCGACCTCCGGCGACTGACCTGCCCGAGGGGCTGCCCCAAGAGACACGGCCCGTCCGCCTGGTGAGAGGCGAGCGGGCCGTGGAATCGAGTTGCCCAGAGTCGGCCACGCTCGTGGCTGACTCCGGCGGGCTGTCGACGTTTAGCGTCCGCCGGGTCGTCCGCCTCCGGGAGGCCCTCCGCCGGCTCCACCACCGGGTCCGCCACCGGGAGGTCCACCGGGTCCGCCACCGCCCATGGCTTTCCTCATGCTGCCCTGGGTCGAGGGATGCATCACCATGCCTCCCTTGCCGACGGCCGTCTGGATCTTCTTGGCACCTGCGGCGGTGATGCCGGTACCTGTGAGCATGGCCATCTTGAGCTTCTTGAGGCTGGAGATGGCTCCGACGCTGGCGTCGCTCACCTTCGAGCAGCCCATCAGCGTCAGTCTCTCGACGTTGGGCGTCTTGGTCAGGTTGGCCGCGAGTGCGTCATCGCAGCCGCCGTCCTGGAACCCGATATCGGTGACGGTTCCCTCGGAGAGGAACACGTTGGCGCCGGCCGCCTTGAATGCCTTGGCGGCGGTTTGTTCGGCAGCGTCCGTGATGGTGGAGAGGTCGCTGCGATTCGCCAACGCGTCGTCATCCTTCTTCTTTTCCGCGTCGACGTTGGTGCCGGGGTCGCCGCAGCCGGCCAGGCCCACCAGCAGCGAGAGACTCGCGGCGAGCAGCCCATGGCTGAGGTGACACAAGTTGCGTGTGTCCATGGTCAGTCCTTAGATGTGAAAGTGGAGGAACGGGTTGTGCTTGGGTGTCTGGGCCTCGAGCGTATCGCGCGCATCAGTATGAGTGTCTTGATTCGGTGTTGCAACGACAAGTTGCACTCGGTGGCCATCGCTGCTGGTGATTTCATGAGTCGGCATTCGCGGTGCTTATTCCCGCGAGTTTCCGGCGGGATTTCCTTCGGCAGCTGCTGCGGTTCCCTGGCCTCTCTGGAGAGTGACCGCGCGGTCGACGGCTCCGCCACCGAAGTGCTCGGGCTGCAGCGACCCGTCGGGCCAGCGGATCTCGATCCGGTCGTAACTCTCCTCGGCCAACCCCACATGCACTCTCGGGTCGTGACTGGCCAGGAAGCTGCTGGCGGGGTTGAGAATCCTGTGATAGCGGCGGTCGCCGGCCACCACGATCAGTTCGGCTCCGTAGGCATCCCGCTGCCGTTCCGGATCGAGCAGCCTGATCGAGAGCCAGTGTCCCTGCTTGGGGACATCATTGCGATAGAGTCGGGCTCGGCCGCCGGTGGTGGTGACCAGCAGGTCGAGGTCTCCGTCGTTGTCGATGTCGCCATAGACCAGTCCGCGGCCGGAGTTGGGTTCGCGGCAGAAGTCGCCGGCCAGGTGCGTCCGTTCCACGAAGCTCTTCTTGCCGGTGTTGAAGTAGACTTGGTTGCGGTCGACGTATTCGGCCCAGTAGGCCACGGGGTCCTCGACGGTGGCCTGTCCCGCTTCGGTCAGCGCGTCCAGGTCGATGGTGTCCCCGGAACGGTCGGCATCGCTGTTGCGCCACTGGCAGGGCAGGGCCAGGCCGTTGACCAGGGGGATGTCGAGGAACCCGTCGTGGTCGAGGTCGATGAAGGCCACGCCCCAGCCGGTGTGCCTGCGGCTGGGCAGTCCGAGTTTCCACTGTTCGGTGGCGTCGCGGAACTGTCCCCCGTCGTTGATGTAGAGCGTATTGGTTTCGTCGGTGAAGTGAGTCGAGAGCAGGTCGGGGTCTCCGTCGGAATCGACGTCTCCGATGGCCAGTCCCATGCTCGCCTCGCCCCGGCCCAGGAAGTTGTAGGCCGACCCGGTCTGCAGCCCCTGGTCCTCGAAGGTGCCGTCGTGCTGGTTGATCCAGAGTCGATTGGGGTACATGTCGTTGGCGACGTAGAAGTCGGGCCAGCCGTCGGCGTTGAAGTCGGCTGGAACGACACAGAACCCGGTCCCCCTGGCCCGTTCCGAGTCGAGGCCGGCCGTGGCGGTGACGTCGCGGAAACGGACCACCTGGTCGGGGCCGGGCCCTTCGTTGTGGAACAGCACGTCGGTCGAGGGGTTGAATTCCAGGGGCGAGCAGTAGCCGACGTGGTCTCCGCCGTAGTCGCAGGCCCGCTTGTGCGCATCGAAGGCTTCGGAGCCGTACTGGGTGATGAACAGGTCGAGTCGTCCGTCGCGGTCGTAGTCGCAGAAGGCGGCGGCATTGGCCCAGCCCGAGCTGGTGATTCCGGCCACCTCCGATACGTCGGTGAAGTGGCCCGAGCCGTCGTTGAGATACAACCGGTCGGGTCCGTAGTTGGTCAGCAGCACGTCGGGGTCGCCGTCGTTGTCGACATCCCCGATCGCACAGCTGATCCCGTAGCCGGTGTCTCCCAGTCCCGATTCGGCGGTGGCGTCGCTGAATCGCCCGTCGGATTCCTGGCGGAAGAGCCGGTTTTCGATCCGCAGTGTCGGGGGCAGCTGGCCCACGGCGTGGGGCGAGGCTCCGCTGTTGACCAGGTAGATGTCCAGGTCACCGTCGCCGTCGTAATCGAACATCGCTCCACCGGACCCGTTGATCTCGGGCAGGAAATACGTCCCCAGCGGCCCGATCGCGCGCTGGAAGTCGAGTCCGACCTCGTCGGAGATGTCGACGAACATCCCGGGCTGCTCCGCCCCGGCCGAGCCGGTCCACTCGCCAGGTCCGCAGTTGCGGGTGGAGTCGGTGGAGCCGAGGCCCGGCACGGCCGGGTCGCTGCCCGTCCCGTCTCCGCAGCCGACTCCCCAGGCCGCCAGTGCCAGGCCGATCGAGGCCAGGACGGCCGCGACCGGTCCTCGGGGCACTCGGGGAGATCGAGGGGCTCGGCTGTGCTGAGAGTGTCCCGTGGGCATCAGTGGGCTCCGGGTGCATCCGGCGGGGTGCCGGGTTGAGTGTCATCGGCGGGGGTGCTGTCTGGCACGGTTCCGCCACCGCGTGTCAGCCGAATCTCCGTATCGACGGAGCCTCCGGCGAAGGTTTCCCAGCGTCGCGATCCGTCGGGCCAGCGGACCTCGATACGATCGAAGTGGCTGGCCATGAGTCCGACATGGACGCGAGGGTCGTGGCTGGCGAGGTAGCTGCTGGCGGGGTTGACGATGCGATGATACCTGCGGTCCCCGGCCACGACGACGACCTCGGCCCCGTAGGCATCCCGCCGGTGGGCCGGGTCGGTCACCTTCAGTCTCAGCCAATGCCCGCTCTTGCTGACGTCGTTTCGATAGAGCCGGGCCCGGCCCTCGACGGTGGTGACGAGCAGGTCGAGGTCTCCGTCGTTGTCGTAATCGCCGTGGATCAATGCGCGCCCCGAATTTGTCTCGCGAGTGAAATCACCAGCCTCGTCGGTCCGTTCCACGAAGCTGCTCTGTCCGGTATTGAAGAAGACCTGGTTGCGGTCGTGGTATTGGGCCCAGTGGCGTCGAGGGTCCTCAATGGTGGCCCTCCCGCTGTCCCTGAGTACGTCGACGCTGATCACTCCGGTGGGCCGATCCGGGTTGTTGCTGTTGGTTCGTTGCTGGCAGGGCACGACGAGGCCGTTGACGAGCGGGAGGTCGAGCAGTCCGTCGTGGTCGAGGTCGATGAGTGCCACGCCCCAGCCGGTGTGTCGGCGGCTGGGCAGTTCGAGTTTCCACGTCCGTGTCACGTCATGAAACTGCCCGTGGTTGTTGAGATACAGCGTGTTGGTTTCGTCGGTGATGTGGGTGGCCAGCAGGTCGGGGTCGCCGTCGGAATCGACATCGCCCATGGCCAGTCCCATGCTGGCTTCGTGGAGTCCCAGCCGGTTGAAGGCGGCCCCGGATTGTGCTCCGAGGTCTTCGAAGGTGCCATCCTGCTGGTTGATCCAGAGCCGATTGGCGTAGAGGTCGTTGGCGACGTAGAAATCGGGCCAGCCGTCTCGATTGAAGTCGGCCGCCACAACACAGAAGCCGGCTCCCTTGGCCTGGTGCCAGTCGAGTTTTGCGGCGATGGTCACATCGCGGAAGCGGACGACTCCGTCGGGTCCGGGACCCTCGTTGTGCAGCAGCAGGTCGGTCGAGGGGTCGTAGTAGGCCGGTGAGCAGTACCCGGCCTTCCCGTCGCCGTAGTTGCAGGCCTGCCGATGCGGTGCGGGGGAGTCGGTCCCGTAGTGGGTGATGAACAGGTCGAGCCGTCCGTCGCGGTCGTAGTCGCAGAAGGCCGCCGAGTTGGCCCAGCCGTCACTTTCCAGGCCGGCGGCGTCGGTGACATCAGCGAAGTGGCCGAGTCCGTCATTGAGAAACAGGCGGTCGCGGCCGAAGTTGGTCACCAGCACGTCGGGGTCGCCGTCGTTGTCCACATCCCCGATCGCGCAGCCGATGCCGTAGCCGGTGTCGCCCAGTCCCGAGTCGGCGGTCACATCCCGAAGCGTTCCGTCGGCCTGCTGAGCGTACAGGCGATTCTCGGTCCTCTGCGAAGACGGAAACGTGCCGGCGGCGTGGGGTGAGGGACCGCTGTTGACCAGGTAGATGTCCAGGTCACCGTCGCCGTCGCAGTCGAACATCGCTCCACCGGACCCGTTGATTTCTGGCAG
>Ga0310123_10001038_pt1 | contig 23706 bp, 22 predicted proteins | sample CB6_AW_1057_MG_FD_203505 | JGI IMG/M metagenome (GOLD analysis project Ga0310123, IMG submission 203505) | Marine microbial communities from Western Arctic Ocean, Canada - CB6_AW_1057 | ecosystem: Environmental > Aquatic > Marine > Oceanic | place: Canada: Western Arctic Ocean | collected... | reverse complement strand
ACGACGGAGATCCACCCGCAAACGAAAGTAGGGGAATTGACACCCGCCACTCGGCGGGCTTTAATCTGGTCATGGTGTCGCACTTCCTCTCCGCCACCCGCCGCACTTCCTCTCCGACGTTTACACCCGCCATTCATTTAGTAATTTATGGTTTTGAAACTGACTCTACGACTATAGGTCGCGAGCACTGCACGGTGAATCGCTCGAGGCCGGTGTGGAGGAAGCAGCGAAAGCTCGCGGCCTGGCCTCGGCAGTCATTGGAGAACTCGTCGAATAGCAAGACTACCAACGTCGTGCAGGAGATGAACAATCTCGAAAGAATTTCTTGAAGGAGCTTGAATCGGCCGAGTGGTCTGCAAAAGAGTTCGTCAGTACCCCCGATGATCTGCAAGTCTTTCTGAAAGAGATGAGCAAGGATTGAAGTCGTGTTTCGTGCCAGCGGAGTTCTGAGATGCAATATCAATTACACACTTCCGACTTCTCAGACGATTCCTTCAAACCATCAAATGCAGCTAGCGAGTGTGATTCACAGTGATTACAGCCGAGACCCTCGTAACATCCAAACTGATCGACCTCTTCAATCAAGAGCGACCGACTTCTTAACCATCAGTCGAATAAGGCTGATATACCTCCTACAGAAATTTTTTCAGCAGGTCTCTGTGCTTCTTCAGATCATTCGGTGACAAAGTGACACGAAGTCGAAGCATCCGCTTGGAAAGCGGCAGACCATCTTCCTCGAAACGACCGTGCCACTCGTCCAATTCCGCAACTTTCACCGATAGGTGTGCGTACCTCTGCTTGGGATGTACAAACGCCAAGCGACACCGCGTGCCTGGTTCAGAAATTGCGATATGCGATTTGGAGCAAGCCATAATGAACTCACGATCTGAGAACTCTTTGGCGAGTTCACAAACACCCTCCGCAATCGACATGATTTCCGGTCCAACCTTTGCGTCCCAGAACGACCGTGGGACCTCTGTGCCGGAACCACCATTGGTGTCATCATTCCGAAGCGACGTCTGGTTGAGAACGTGGACGAAATCTAAAACTAGATGCTCACCAATCTTGAGAGCATTCAGTTGGATGGCGATCATTGGGACGTTTCCCGCCATCAACGATAACACGTTGAGAAATCGGCTCGTGACATCTTCCGCAATCAAGACAGCGATATGCTCATACCCTGGGTAACGTCGCCGCTCGACATCCCAGTATTCGATGCACCGAACGATGTGGCTTGGATCGGTTTTGCCGAGCACGATTTTGACTTCGTACCGGACTGCTTCCATCAGTTGCGTGATGAGTTCGGTCACGCGGAAGAAACGGACACGTTTGCCCTGACCACCGGCGACGATCCCCAGTGCAGTGGCGACGTGACTCTTTCCCGTCCCGGAATTCCCGACAAGCAGGATATTCTCCCGCTTGTCGATGTATTCGCCACGCATCAGTTCGGTGACCAGCACCTTGTTGAGCGATGGCTGGCACTTGAAATCGAACGTGTCCAGCGTCTTGTACGTAGGGAACTTCTCCGCACTCAGTCGTCGATCGGCGGCACGCCGTTCTTCGCGACGGCAATCTTTGAGTTGTCATAACTGATCCGCGTCGGAACACCGCCCAGAAACTCGAAGGCGCGTGTATGACCTTCCAGAAACGATTCCGTGCATTCGCGTGGGAACGCCTGGATGTAGATCGCGTCGGAGTACTGCAGCGTCATCACGAACAGGGTGCCGAGTTCACAATTAGTAAAGTCGCCAACACGACGCATGCTGCATGTTTCGCCAAGTAACTCGTTACAGGGCTCCACAGGGGCCCAGGAATAGGGCTGGGGCATCGTCACCCCGGCCCTGTTTCATTGCCACAATCGAGGAGACGATCAAATGTCACGACCGAAACGTAAACAGAAAAACGTTGCCGCATACGTTCGAGTGAGCACGGTGAGCCAGAATGAAGAAGGCCAGCGGGCTGCCATCGAGCGTTGGCTTGACGGCAACGGGATCGACGCGAAACATGTGCGATGGTTCATCAACAAACAAACCGGCGCCAATACGAATCACCCAGCGTTCAAGCAACTGCAAGCTGCAATCTTCAATGGCGAGGTGCAAACGGTTGTCGTTTACAAACTGGACCGCCTCAGCCGCAAGCTTCGCGACGGCATTGGCGTTCTGTGCGATTGGTGCGACAAGGGATTGCGGGTCGTCAGCGTCACGCAACAGATCGACTTCGCCGGGACCGTTGGTCAGATGATCGCATCGGTCCTGTTTGCCGTGGCCGAAATAGAGCAAGAGACACGACGCGAACGGCAGGCCGAAGGGAACAGCACCGCAGAGTGTCAAGAATGGTTGACTTGAGGCGAGGGCTGTACTCATCAATGAAAGAAGCCGACGAAAATTCGTCGGCTTCTTTGTCAGAGTACCTTCAGTGTTTAGACCGGTTTGACGTTTTCGGCCCTTGGGCCCTTCTCCCCCCGTCCTTCGGTGAACGACACTCGTTGTCCTTCGTAGAGTTGTTCGAATGTCACCCCTTCGAGGTTCGACGAGTGGAAGAACAAGTCCGAACCAGTTTCAGTGTCAATAAATCCAAAACCCTTCTGCGTCACTTTCTTGATCGTGCCTTCTGCCATCTTAAGTCCGATTCCTCATATAAACTTGTTTCTGCGGCGTTGCCTGACACTACACTGGTTCAGACTGCTCCGCCCTTGGGACGAATGATAACAGGCGGGGATTGTTAATTCAACTTGCAGCGATCCTGGCGATGTTAAGTTTTTGCGTTGGCAGGAGTTTCCCGAAAGAGCTCCCATAGGCGACTGTCTCGAAGGGTAGTCAAGGCGGCAACGGCTTCGGCGTTGGACTTGTCCGTGCTGTCCGCCAAGACATTTTGGAGTTTACCTCACGAGTACTCGCTACTTGGGGACGTGGGATTCCAAGCGATCTGACCGGCACAGTGTCAACTGTATGAATCGGGCGAATGCCTCTCGAATTGGAGCCTTCTTGGGAGTGACCACGCACAACAGACCGCTCTGGCAGACGGTTGAAAACGTGATGGTGCATCAACTGCTGATCGAGACCAGCTCCTCACATACCTGACAGGTTTGTGCTCGATTGTCTTCCATTCGTGATCGCCTCGCAGCGATTCTTGAGGTCTCGAGCTGCGTCGGGATGTCGCTTCCGTTTCCGAAGTGCATTTCGTCGGGCGTCTGGCCGGGACAATCACCGAGATAGTGACGCTGGGAACGCCATGTCGGATGGCCAGATCAACATCACCGATCGTTTGAATAAGTCTCTAATATGGTGTTCTAATAAATTAAATAAATATTTTAAATATATTTTATAAAATGACTTACGATAATTTTATTATTATTTTTCTATAACAGTTTACTCCCTTAAATACGCCCGGTAGAATTGGGGCGTAAATGAAAGTGGCGCCCACCCGGTGGCACGAGTGAGTGCCGAGACACCTGATCCCGTTTAGAAGGAGGTGCAGCGTTTGGTCACAGCATCATCTGTATGACGTCTCCCAAATGACGAACGCGTACGATCTGTGAAACAACTCAGACCAAGATAGCATTTACAACACGACCATGTACATCCGTCATCCTGAAGTCACGTCCCTTAAACTTGAAGATAAGTTTTGTGTGGTCGATGCCCAGTCCGTGCAGGATAGTGGCGTTCAAGTCGTGAACATGAACTGGATCATGGGCGACGTTGTACGAGAAGTCGTCCGTTCCGCCGAATGTGATCCCCGGTTTGATTCCACCTCCAGCCAGCCACATCGTAAAGCAACGGCCATGGTGGTCGCGGCCGTAGTTATTCGATTCGAGTTGCCCTTGGCTATAGCTGGTTCGCCCAAACTCGCCGCCCCAAACAACGAGAGTGTCGTCCAAGAGGCCTCGCCGTTTGAGATCACGGATCAGCGCCGCACAAGGTTGGTCCACGTCCCGACATTGTAGACGAAGGTCGCTCGGCAGGTTGTAGTGCTGGTCCCAGCCGCGATGATAGAGCTGAATGAATCTGACTCCGCGCTCAGCCATCCGACGGGCTAACAGGCAGTTGGCGGCAAACGTGCCAGGCCGACGCGCGTCGGGTCCATACATGTTAAACGTCTGCTCGGACTCACCACTCAAGTCCGTCAGTTGAGGAATAGACATCTGCATGCGGCCAGCAAGTTCAAATTGCGCAATCCGCGTGTTGATCTCTGGATCACCGGCCGATTCGAATTGTCTTCGGTTGAGATTTGCCAAGCCGCGGAGCATGCGCCGACGGGTGTGGGCGTCGATTCCGGGTGGATTGGAAAGGTAAAGCACGGGGTCGCCCGTCGATCGAAAGTTCACGCCCTGATGATTGGACGGCAGAAACGCTGAGCCCCAAAGCCGAGCATGCAATGGATCGTCTGGACGAGCGGCGCTTCCTCGCGACAGTAACACAACGAAAGCCGGCAAGTCTTCATTTTCGCTGCCCAGTCCGTAGCTCAACCACGAACCCAGGCTGGGCCGTCCCGGCTGTTGATGGCCCGTTTGTAGGTAAGTTACTGCCGGATCGTGGTTAATCGCTTCCGTGTGCATCGATTTGATGAAGCAAAGGTCATCTACGACCGTGCCTAGCTTCGGCAGCAATTCGCTGATCCACGCACCGCTTTGACCATGTCGTGCGAATTTGAACACCGAAGGAGCTACCGGCAGCGAACCTTGATTGGCTGTCATTCCCGTAAGCCGTTGGCCCATACGGACCGAATCGGGCAATTCCGTCCCGCGACGCTTGTTCAACATCGGCTTGTAATCGAACAAGTCCATCTGCGACGGTCCGCCATGCATGAACAGATAGATGATCCGTTTGGCTCGCGGCGCAAAGTGAGGCGCGTTCGCCAGTAATTCAGGGTTCCACAACGAAATAAGTGCCGCCGTTCCGATTCCCGTGGAGGAGCGGCTGAAGAATTGTCGTCGTGTCATGTTCGCCGGGACGGAAGTCCGGTCTTTTGACAAAGTTGGGTTTATCATTGTCTTGTGATCGTTTCATCCAAGCTGAGAATCATGTTGGCAATCACCGTCCATGCGGCAAATTCGCTAACTTCCAGCGACTGGTTTCGTTTTGACTCGCCCACACTTAGCAGCTTCAGTGCCTGGCTTCGGTCTTGTTGGTATACGTTCAATTGATGTCGAAAGACGCCGAGCAAAACGTTCACTTCATACACGGACGGACGTCGCGCCGTCGCCAAGCGGAATGCAATAACTATTCGATCCGACGGATCGTCGTTCACTTCGGTCATCGTCCGTGCGGCAAGTTTGCGTGCAGCTTCGACAAACGTCGGATCATTCATGAGGACCAGCGCTTGAAGCGGTGTATTGGTTCGACTGCGTTGGACCATGCATGTCTCGCGCGTGGGCGCGTCGAATGTCAGCATGCTAGGCGGTGGAGATTGTCGTTTCCAAAACGTGTAGAGACTGCGACGGTATAGTGATTCGCCGTGATCTTGCTTGTAAGCGAGTTCGCCGTCGTACGTCACGTCCCTCCAAAGACCGGCTGGTTGATAAGGTTTGACGCTTGGTCCACCGAGCTTCTCGACTAACAATCCACTCACCGACAGTGCATTATCGCGCAGCATTTCAGCGTCCATGCGGAAACGAGGCCCGCGCGCCAGCAATCGATTCTCGCGATCACGGCGAAGAAGATGAGCAGAGACATTCGAAGATTGACGATATGTGGATGATGTGACAATCAGTCGCAACAGATGCTTCATGTCCCAGCCACTTTCGACAAATTCGGTCGCCAGCCAATCCAATAAATCGAGATGGCTGGGCCAATCACCCTGCGTGCCAAAATCGTCGGCCGTCTTGACGATGCCGACGTCAAACAACTGCTGCCAGAGACGATTGACCGTAACGCGTGCGGTCAACGGATGTGACGGTTCGACCAGCCACTTTGCCAAGGCGAGTCGATTGGGCGATGTTGGCCGTCCGGCGCTGCCAGACATATCTTCACCTCGTGGAGTGAGATGAGTACTCTCAAGAAACGCCGGCACACCGGCGGTTACTTGTTCTCCGCGCTGATCGTATTGACCGCGGACGAGAACAAATGCCTCACGCGGCTTGTCGGATTCCTGCATCACCATTGTCGTTGGCTGGTAGTTCAAATACTGGCTTGTCTTTGCGCGAAGCTCTTCAAGTCTTTCCGAAGCGGCGGCAAGCCTCTCATCGGCATGATGTTGGACGAAATAGGCACGAAGCTTTCGTTTCTGCACAACGCTCCGTTTTTCCAGTGGTTTCGTGATGATACCGTAAACCAATTGCCTGGTTGCTAGTCGGTAAGCTTCGTCGTCGGTCAGTTGGCGGTCATAGAACCGTACGTCGTCGATCATTCCTTTCAGCGACGCGCTGGCTTGTCTGCGACCAATGCGCAACGGTTGACTGTTTCGAATAGTGCCAGTCAAGCTGTCTTGGCCAATGTTGGCCGGTTGCAGCTTGCCATCAAGATACACCTTCACGCCCGCTGCTTTGCTGGAACCATCGTACGTGACCATCAGATGTTGCCACTGGCTCGTCGGTATGGAATTGGTCGTTGAGACTTGGATAGCGTCGCTGTTCCAGCGGTGGACTAGATTCACGACAACTTTCCCCTTGCGCAGCGTTGTGTCGAATCCGCGAAGATCGTTGGCATCGTCGATTTTCGATATCACGCAGCCTGCACTGGCCGGATGAATCCATGCACCATAGGAAAACGCATCGTTCCGATCAAATTCGACGCTGTCTGGGATGCTGATATAGGCATCGCCGTCGAACTTCGCGGCGTCGCCAACCATCCCCGCAACAAAACCGACGGATCCAACGTTCGATCCGTCCGTCGACGCGTGTTCCAATTCGTAATGCGCCACGAGGCCATTTCTCGGCGCTTTGGGCAAACGCTCGATCGCAGTCTCTTCCCACTCGGATTGAGTAGCGTCAAGTTGTTTTCCGACCAGAGCAAATTTTTTTTCGGCATCGTTGAGAGCGCGTCGCAACTGGTCGAGTTGGGCTTGCTGCTCGGGCGTAGGTACTTTCAAAAACGGCGTCGCATTTCCGCGACTCCCGCTCAGCCCTCTTTCCGGTACGTTATTGAAAAAGGAAAAGAACCGATAGAATTCCTTTTGCGAAATCGGATCGTACTTGTGATCATGACATCGGGCACAGCCTAGCGTCAGGCCCATCCACACGGTTGCGGTGGTATTGACTCGATCGACGACGTACTCAACGCGGAACTCTTCTTCGATGATGCCGGTCTCGTTGTTGACCATGTGGTTGCGGTTGAAGCCAGTCGCAATTCTTTGGTCGGTCGTGGCGCCGGGTAGCAGGTCGCCCGCGAGTTGTTCGATCGTGAATTGGTCGAACGTCATGCCTTGGTTGAAGGCGTCGATCACCCAATCTCGCCACCGCCACATCGTGCGGTCGTTGTCGGTGAAATAGCCATTTGTGTCTGCATAGCGCGCCAAGTCGAGCCATGATATAGTCATGAGTTCACCGTATCGCGGTGATGCCAGCAGCTGATCTATGAGATTGTAGAATGCGAATTGCGGATCGCGGGTTGAATCGCACTCAAACTCATTGAATTCTTCAAGCGTCGGTGGCAAGCCTGTTAGGTCAAGTGTTACTCGACGGAGCAAAGTCATCTTGTCTGCTTCCGCCGATGGCTGAAGGTCATCCTGCTCCAATCGCGCCAGCACGAACATGTCAATTGCGTTTCTCGCCCAATCACGGTTCCGCACTTCCGGCAGCGATGGTCGACGCGGTGCAATGAACGACCAGTGCTTCTGATAAACCGCGCCTTGCTTGATCCACTGACGAATGACTTCGATTTCCTGCGCATTGAGCGTTGCCCCGGACTTGGTAGGTGGCATTCGCTTATCTTCATCAACGGACGTGATACGGCGAATCAGTTCACTCGCCGCGGGCTTCCTCTGTGTGATCACTCGATATCCGCCACGATCCGCCGTCGCGTTCTTTTGATTGTCGAGTCGCAAGTCCGCTTGACGAGCGGCCTCGTCCCGACCGTGACAGCGAAAGCATTTGTCAGCCAAGATCGGCCGAACATCGCGATTGTACTGAATGTTTTGAGCTGTCGCCGCACTCGTGGGACTTGAGAAAACAGCACAGGCCAGGGCTATAATGTAAACGGCCGATGTGTTCGAGTTTATCGATATCACAAACCACACCTCGGATGGACTATTCAGCCGGCTGAAACATTGATCATAATCGATTCTTGCGAGAGAATCTTCGTTGCAATGAAGCTGACCAGGATAATGATGCAATTGTCATTGCAATGTATCGAGCCCAGCGATCGCAGGTACCACGCATGACGTGGCGGTCAAAACGCGCATCCACCTGACTTTTTCTTCGTCCCTTCTACTGGGCGCAACGCAGAAATCGATGGCTGGGGACAGGGGGTGAGGTCGCGTTTGGCGTGCTTCATGATGTCTGGTTTCGGCAAAGAAACGTTTTTCGACATCCACGCGCCAAAGAAACGACTCATGAGTGCCGCCCTCGAGCGGGCTCGTGTTCTTCGACACGAGCCGACCAACCTCGCTGTTCACGGACGCTGCTCGGCTTGAGTTTCGAAATCGGCTGGCATGGTGATTTCGAGAACTTCTATGTCGTCCGAGTACTCTAAGACCTCGTGCTTGATGCCCGGAGCTTGAAACCATGAGTCACCAGCCTCAACGCGAACTTCGCCTATGTCTTCAAAGTCCATTCGCTGCCAACCCTTGATCACGTAGACCATCTGAAAGTCCAGGGCATGCGAGTGATAGCCCATCGCTCCGTCACAAGACTGATTTGCACGTATAACGTGAGCGAGCACTTTCCCGTCAGTGGCATCCTTAATGCCCAGATCTCGATAAACGAAATAGGGGCGCAGTCCTTGCTCGTAGTTAGAATCGCTAGCGTATGACACAAAGCTCTGAACAGGCTTGTCAGTCATATTTTTGTCCCTTCTGCAACAACGATATGTTTCGCACCGGTTGCCTGAATACATCCGCGATGCCACAACCATAACAACTCGACGCGCAAACGAGCAACATCCGGCTGTTTCAGTTCTCCACATCGTCAAGAGAAAAGCTGGCCAACGCCTCAAGCACTTTCACCACGGCGGCATCGTCTTCATCTTCCAGCCCCTTGTTGACACCTGCCTGAAACACCTGGTGCGCGGCGTTGGCCAGAGGCAGAACCAGTCCCTGAGACTGGCCGGTTTCTAGGACGATGCTGATGTCTTTCAATAGTATCTTGAGCACGCCCCGAGGAGTGAAGTCTCGCTTCACCATACGCACGGACCGAATGTCAAATATCCTGCTCTGTCCCATGCTGGTGCCAACGATGTCAATCATCTGCTTGAGGTCAAGACCGCCCTTGGCGGCAAGCAGTAACGCTTCGGCCGCGGCCACTTCGTGGACTGCCACCAATAATTGGTTGACCGCCTTGGCCGCCGCACCGCTGCCAACGTCGCCCAGGTGGTAGATGTTGGCGCTGATCGCCTCCAGCACGGCTCGGTGCTCGGCAATCGGGCCCACATCGCCGCCGATCATCAGCGAAAGCGTTCCTGCCATGGCCCCTTCTTTCCCACCGCTTACTGGGCAATCCATCAGTCTGACGTCGTGTTGGGCGGCCAGATCCGCCAGCCGGCGGGCATGGGTGGTCGAGATAGTGCTACAGACAAAAATACATCCTCCGGGTGCCATCGTCTCCAGTAATCCGTCGGAGTCCTTAAGAATTGCCAGGTTCTGTGCATAGTCGAATACGACCGAAAAAACGACCTGGCAATCACGGCCGACAGTTCCCGGCGTCGGGGCGATGGTAGCGTCTTGCTCCCGCAGAGCTTCAAGAGGTTGAGTACGAACGTCGCAGACGACCAGATCAAAACCTGCACGCAAGAGATTGCGACAAATTCCAAAGCCGATGTTCCCTGCGCCAATAACCCCCACCTTAGTCTTCATCGCAATTCTTCTTAAAGCGGCAAAGCCGCAACCAAAGAGGGTGTTAGTGATGAGTGAGTTGGATTAGACAAACGGCGTTCATCCTTGATGATGGTGATATAAAACTGACTTCGAAAGGAGAACGCCGTATGGTTAAAATACTGGGTCGAACTCCATCTCCAATCCTTCTCATGAGTTGCGGCTCACCAAATTCTCGCATCTCAGCCGCTTGACTCCATACGATTGCGCACGGTGGATCGGAATTGAGAGCGCCGAAAGGCGCTGGCCAATATCGTTGGCTCAACTCGGTTGAGATTGCACAGCTTGACGGGATTCAACTCACTTGTTTCATAGGCTGAAATGTTCGGCGGAATAAATTCACCCTTCGCGGTCGCTTTGACCTAACCGAACAGCTCGTCGATCGGACGCCCCTCAGCTAAGCGGTGCGGTCGGCCAGTTGGGTCGTAGATTTCGTCGGCCGGATCAAGTCCGAAGCGGGAAAAGATGGTTGCCGCCAGATCACCCGGTGTCACGGCGTCAGTTTCGGGATAGGCGCCGTGCTTGTCGCTGGAACCATAGACCAGCCCCCCTCGGATACCGCCGCCGGCCAGCAAGACGCTGAAGCAATCGGGCCAGTGATCTCGGCCAGCGTCTTTGTTGATCTTTGGGGTGCGGCCGAATTCCCCCAGAGCAACCACCAACGTTGTGTCCAGCAGACCGCGCTCGTCCAAATCTTCGATGAGGGCCGACAGCGATCGGTCCGCAGCGGGCAGCAGGTGCTTTTTGAGCTGGCCGAAGTTATCGCTGTGGCTGTCCCAGTTCTTTCCCTGCTGCTTAAAGTCATAAACGTTGACGAAGGGCACACCTGCTTCCACAAGTCGGCGGGCCAACAGCAGGTTCAACCCGCGCATATTCCGCGCGATGCCCAGTTGTGCTCCGTTATCGCCGCCCGGTCCATCCAGGTAACTTTGGCCTGTAGGCCCGTAACCATAACGCCGACGCGTCTTCTCGTCCTCCTCGCCGATGTTCAGTGCGCGGCCAATCTGTTGGGAAGCGAGCAGAGTGTATGCCTTCTCGTAACTGAGCTGCACCGATTGAGTCTGTTTCGAGTGCAGCGGGCGCACTGCGAGACGTTCGATCGCCCGCAGCAATCGCCGCCGTTCTTCGAGCTTGCCGAATGTCAGCCCTTCGGACAGCCTCAGTCCATCGACTCGATAGGTCAGCGTGTCCAGATCGGTCTGAATCTGGAGCCGGTCGTAAGCAGAGCCCAGGAACCCAGGGGTTTGGCCGGCGTTTTGAAGGAGGTTGCGCATCACAAAAGGAAGTGCCGAATGAACCACATCCAGCCGCTCGCCCCGCCACATGTAACTGAGCACCGCCCCATGACTGGGGAACGATTCTATCGTCTCACCAATGCTATCCACATCGCCCAGCGGATGAACCCGACCGGTCAGTACGTGGTGAGAGGCGGGATCGTGTGAAACCAGCCGTTTTTCCAGGCGCATGCTGCGAATGAGGGCCGCTTTATTCATCACCTTGGCCGTCATCGGCAGATGTTCACCGATGTGAACGCTCGGTGCCGCCGTGGCGATCGACTTGAATTCCCCCCGGATCTCCACTGGGGCGTTCGGTTTCATGTCGAACGTGTCGATGTGCGAAGGACCACCGTAATAGAAAATCAAGATGCACGAGTTGATCGCTGAGCGGCGCTGCCGGCCCCGGCCAATCTCTTGCGCGGCCTGTGCCTTCAGCAGTCCGGCGAGGTTCAGCCCCACAAAACCAGCCTGCACGAAGCTTCGGCGCGTCAGGCCGCCGCAGTTGCAGTGCGAATCGTTGATTCGGAGCTGCGACATGATTCACCCCACGTTTCCGAGATGTCCGTTTTATCGACGTCATGCGGATTCGAAATGTCCGGCCAGAACGTGTTTTTCGCTGCGATTTTCTGATTTGGACCGGACAGAGCAAGAGACCCCTAGCATAATACCGAAAATGGTGGAGCATTGCACCACCGTAAATCCCTGTTCAACGAAGACGCTTGGCGGCCTTTTGGCGGAGAACGTTCTTAAGAAAATCGGTTCGCTCTGGAGACGGGGCCTGTAAACAGGTTGGCGTTCGAACCGACATCCCGGAACGCGAGGCCGGCCGTCGCCTCTTTGACTCCCGCGTCCCTGCCCGCACGCCCAAGGTTCGTCTGAACCGACACCAGACTGGGCACCAACGTCTCGCTGTCGCCCACGGCGCGTGAATCCACGCGGTATTCCGGATCCTTGGCACTCAAGACTTCCGGTGTCAGGTTCAACTCGGCAAACTTGCGTTTGTTGGTGAGCGAGCTGTTTGTCTTGATGTTGTAGACCCAAACGTAGTTCGCTCCGGGCCAGAACCACGTGTTGTTGACACAAAACGTCTTCCCATCCGGAGAAATCTCGACACCGTTCGGCATGGCGTATTCGTTGGGCGTGATGACGACTTTGGAGGTTCCATCGGCGGCCACGTAGTAGAACTGCTTGCCAGATTGGCTTTTCTGTTCCTCAGGCGTGAATTGCAGATCGCTCACGTAAAAGCCCCTTTCGCATCCATGACCAAATCGTTGGGGCCATCGATCGGATTGCCGTTCACCGTCTGCAGCACGGTTCTCAGAACTTCGCCGGTATCGGAGTCCCATTCGATGACGCGATGTCCGAATATATCGCAAACCAGCAAGCTTCCGCTTCTGGAGACAATCGTGTCGTTTGTCTGCATTCCCTGCGCCAGGACCCTCCAGGTGCCGTTCGGATCCAGCCGAATCAACCGACGTCGCTGGGGACTGCCCGTCCAGTCTCCGTTCCGGTGATCGCTCCCTTCCTGGCCGAGATGGCCGAGTTAGCGGAGTGTTTCAGAATGGACGAGTCGTTCATGAATCGTGATTTCGAACCGCCGACGAATGCATTCAACCTGGTTCTCAACGACGGCGGCTGCAGACTCAACGTCACGGCTGAGAAGACCATATGCAGCATCAGCATACAGACGATGCCGAGTGATCGCAGTGACGACGTGATAGACATGGTGACGGACCGGGCTGAGAAGTACGGCCTCGACGACATCCCCGACAAGGAGACGAGTTCGGAGATTGCGACACCTGAGGCCACCATAGCGGCACAGAGCGAAGATCAGACGCCACTGGGCGTCGGGCGAGCACCTTCTCAGTTTCATCCTGTGTCACGAAGTAGGAGCGGCTCTCGTTGGCCTGTACCACAGACTTCAAATCAGAAAATGGGTTGTCGGGGATCGTCTTTTGACTGGCATCGGACCAACCCATTGGATTCTGACAAGACGTAACGAAGTCTTCATCCCAGATTTCCCAAATAAGACTGTCGTGGATGGCACGCAATTTCGGGTGTTGTCCCCAATTCTTGTAATTTTACGTGCGTTTGCAGCGTATAAGTACACCGCGTGGCGGCTGACTTCGTGGGTGAATCGTGACGAATCGCGACAATCGACGAATTCGACCTGAATTCACGTGATGAGGTTTTGCACCGCAGGATTCGCCCCACAATCAGTTCCTTCGTTGAAACGATGCACACTGTATGTTTCGCCGGAAAACTTGTCACAGGGCTCCACAGGGCGTCCTGCGATGTTTTGAAAATCGATTGGGGTTTTGCGACAATGTGAACACAGGGCGGCACGTTGTGGAAGTAATTAGCCACAGCGGGTCATCTTCAACCCGTGACTCGGATTGTAAACGCCGGAGAGAAAGTGTGGCGGGGGACGTATACCGGGCTTTACGACCGAACCCAGCTCATTCTGCCGGCACGCCGCAACTCTGTTTACGGTTTACGGAGCAGTTTACTTCGCTCTTCGCTCGGTTCGCTCCGAAAACCGACCCATTCAAGTGGCATATCCGCAGCGCGCTGATTTATGTCGACAGTGATCAGATAGTGCTTGTCTTTGCCAATCAGCTTGACTGGATTACCGATTTCCTGGATGGCTTGCCTCTTCTCGCCACGGATGGGAAACGGATCGTGACAGTCGTAGTTGAAGAGGTAGATGCTCGACGCACCTTGTTTCCAGAACGAGGCGGCTCCAGCTCGGAGCATCTCGATTGACGCCTAGGAGATCTCCTTCCAGTTCTCGTAGCCGCGGACGTAATACTCCAATCCACCTACCACAAGATAATCGGTTCCTTTGGTCAGTTTGACGAACGAAGCAATATCGGCACCCATGTCGAGATAGCCGGGCGCCATCGCAATCACCATGTCGATCCAACCCTTCTTGATCCAGGTCGGCACGTCCAGTCCTATTCGTTCGCACTCGGCCGGTCGCGGTGGGACACGAACCAGCAGCCGAAGTCGCTTGCCTTTCTTCTCGCCGATTTCATCCAGCCGCTCGCGAACCTGCTGGACAAAGACGTTCATTAGCTTGGCGCCCTCGGCTTCCTTTCTGTGACGGAAGTAGTAGACGCTGCGCAGAAAATCCATCTCAAAACCGTCCACGTCGTAGCGAGTGCAAATCTCGGTGATGATATCGAGCTTGCGTTTGCGCACTTCCGACTCAGCGTAGTCCATCGCCCACGTGTACTAGTAGGGATGCACGTACCAAGGTGGAATCGCTTCGCTTATCAACAGGTGTCCACTTTCCGCTTCAGTCGCTCGCCGTTGAACTTGATCAGCGGCGTGGTGATCTCGCCGTCGGAGTAGTCAGTATCGGCGGAAACGAAGCCGTCCAACCAAAGGACGGCGCGGTTGATTCCCGTGAGATGTTTTCCCTCGGTGGCAGTTGTGTCAACGTAACCGTCGTGGTCGCGATTCGAGCCGACGTAGTAGATCCACAACTCGTCGCCCATACGCACGGGGTCGGGTATGGCCCAGACAAACTTGGAATCGAACCGGCCGGTCGGGCCCATCGACATGAATGGTTTTTGCCCGCCGGCCCGTTGGAATTTGACCCCATCGCGGCTCACCGCTAAACGCACGTCGAAACCTGCCGGACCAAGTCCCTTTCGCGGTGCACGCGGCTTCCAATGCCAGTACGCCTAAGCCAGCATGGTGTAAACGCGATCGGCCTGGGCGTAACGAAAGACGTCGGCTCCGTAATAGTCGACTGGTAGCTGGCCTGGCGGTGTCGGGTGCAGCGTTCGGTCGGCTTCATCCGGCTGCATGACGATCGCTTTGCTTGTCCCAACTTTTCAGGTCGTCCGATTCCAGCTGCTGGACCGTGTGGAAATTGTTGGGCGCTTTCGCCGTCCCGTGGCGATGCGACATCCAATACCGCGTGTAAAGCGCATATCGCTCGATGTTGGGATCCCAGAAGACGACGCTTTGCGTGTCCCAGCCACCGCGACCGGGGTCCAGCCGGGTGGACAGTTTCCAGCGAAAACCGTCCGGCGAACTGTGCATGTAGAACTGGCCTGTGGGATAGACTTTCTCCTGTGTTTTGTAGCGATGTTTCGCCGGTGCTTTGGGATCAATCCACACGGCGCAACCACCGATGATGTCCGGAATCACGACGTTGTTTTCTTTCGAACCGTCAATCTCGTGCAGCTTCAGAACGGGCTTGTTAAAATGCAGGCCGTCCTTCGACTCGGCGTAAGCAACCCGGTCGTACAACGGATCACCGCCGCGCCGCGAATCGTACCAGAGCCGCACCAAGCCGTTTTCTTTGACAACGCTGCTGTAGACCCCGACATACGTCTCCGGGCCGGTCTCCCAAGGTTGGTCGTTTCTGAGCAGCGCTCTACCATCGCGATAAGGCGGGTTCATGGTCAACGTCACACCGCGACTTGACTCGATGAACAATTCGTCGATAAAGAGTTGCTTCTTCGTGCCAACGTCGATGACGCGCCGCAGTTTTGGTTCAACTAGCGTTGTTCCAGCAAGGCATACGACGAGAAAAAAGGCAACGATTCGAGTCGAGGTGTGGTTCATCTTGTGTTTCCCGTGTTACGGCCGGAATTGGATCGAGTAGAGATCTGCATCCTTCAGCACAAATCGTAGACGTATCGGTTTGCGCGCCAGATGGCTCAGGTCACTGCCTCCCTTAAATGTCACGACTTGGTTGATTTTGTCACCGAATATCTCCGGACAATCATCGATCGCAAAATTTTCCACCGGTTTGCCCGATTCATTCTGAATTTCAACGCGCACGCTGCCGGCCGCTGACGTGGCGAAGTTCATTGCGAGCTTCGATCCGGTAAACGTCAGTGGTTTCGTGACCACCTCGCCACCGCTCAACGGAGCATTGACCGACACGAACCCGTCGATGCGCAGCGTGTAGCGGCGAAACCGCGAGGCTTTGCCGCGTTGGCTCCAGCCACCACCGTCACTCACATACAAGGACAACTCGTCGGGCGTGCCGGCTGCGAGCGATTTGGTCACAAGCAGCCCGTATTGAGGGAAGGTTGCGCCGTATATCCAACGTTCCTTTCGGGGTCCGGGCCGGATGAAGGCCTCGCCCCAGCGCTTGAAGTGCATTCCATCCCGGCTCGTCATGAACAGCGTCTCGGAGATCGAGGCGTACTTGTAAGCCGGGTGCGTGGTGCTCGGCAGGTCCTTCTCGATCTCTCGTCCGGCCATAAACCTTCCCGGAAATCCCACAAGCAGATGGGGCGCACGGTAGTAGGGCCGGATCTGGTTGAGGTAGATTTGTTCCCGCGGCGCACCGGGATACTGGAGCCACTTTGGCTCGGTCCAATTCAGATAGTCCGGCGAGGTACAGGTCAACACGTCGCGTGCCCACCCCTTGTCGTCGAGTCCGAGTTGTGGACCCTCGGGATGAATCTCATCGTTTGGTCCACGTATCTCGCGGAAGTACGCCACGTAACGTCCTCGAACCGAGTCCCAGAACGCTAGGTTTTGCGAGTCGAAATAGCCGTTAGTGATAATGGGCTTCTGCTGCATTGGCCTCCACTGGATACCGTCGGCGGATGCGTAAGCGTACAGCCCGCGGGTTGGCTTCAGCCGGGCGACCATCGCCTTGAATTGCTCGTCCGGTTTGCAGTCAGCTTTCGTGTCCTTGAACGGGACGAACGCGATGATCCCCTCGCCAGGAATGATGATGTTGTTCTTCTTCGAGCCGTTATGTTCGACCAGCCCCAAGTCCGGTCTCGTCCAGTGGACGCCGTCGTTGCTCTCGGAATAGCAGATGCTCGTTCGGCGTGGGGACCAGTTTCCCGCCTTGTAGTACATGCGGTACGTGTCGCCGTCCTGGATATATGTGACCAGCCCGGACCAGTTTCCTTCCCATGGCTTGTCACAAGTAAAGACAACTTCACGCTGCGCGGGCCTGTGCAGCCGCAACTCGGCGCCGTCGCTCATCCGCTCGATCACGAAGTCATCCACGAACAGTTCGAGCCGCGAGCCGATGTCGATCGGCTCGACGGCAAATAGCTCCTGCAGCATCGAGCTCAGCAAACCGGCGATCAGAATCGTCAAGTGAATGTGGAGTTGTTTCATGTTCGAGACTCCAGCAGCAAGACCGTTAATCGATCCAAAACGAAAACAGTTTCGCGTTTTTCAATTGAAAGCAAAATCGCACTTAAGAATGATCTAAACCAACCAAAATGGCCTTTGCTTTCCAAGAGACCGGCAAGTCGATGCCGTTTCCATCGATCGGCACGCAGTCGGCCACGTGGTAGCCGGAAATCTGTTTTCCCTCGTGGGTCAAGACTCCCACGTACAGTTTGCCGCCCTGAGCGACCACGACGTTAACGTGCAACCGGCTTCCCTGGAAGTCGACCGGCCGAGTGATCAGCATGCCGACGTGGTCACCGGCGTTGATCGAGGCAAAACGGTCCCGTGGAAGCTTCGCCAATCCGGCGGACCATTCAATGGGTGCAGATTTCGGGTACTTGGGATTCTTGGTTTCAAGCTCTGTTGGCGCGGCGAAGTAGTAGATCCAGATCTCGTCACCGACTTCGAGCATCGAAACCGGGCGCATGATGCTCGCGTCCCAGGTGTCATACTTGGAATTGAATGCCATGAACGGCTGGCCGGCGCCGACGCGGGTCCAGATGCGGCCGTCTCGGCTGCAATCCAGTTCGACGTACGAGGAGTGCCGCCGGCTGTAGCTCGGCAGGAAGATCCACCGCATGCCGATGTACATGCCCTGGTAGGAAAATCCGCGATGCCCGTAGATCTGGGCGTCGTCCTTGCGAGCCAGAAAGGTGGGCGTCGGTCGCGTCCAGTGAATCAAGTCGTCGCTTTCCATCACTCCGCGACAACGCTGTGTGCCATCGATGACAAACTTCACGTCGCCGATGTACTTTCGCCGGATCGGGTCCCACCAGAAACGAGTCGTGTCCCCAATGCCGTTCTGAGGGATCGCGTAGGGGCCGGTGAGACTGGGAATCACGGGTCGCAAAAGGTCGCCCTTCCAGTGAATCCCATCCGGCGATATGTGCAGGTAGTATCCTTCGCGGACTACGGGATTTTTCCGCTCGACGCAGACCAACACCTGGAAGCGTTTTTCGGCGTCCGGTTCATCAGGGTTGTAGAAAATGCCCTGCGTCATGCCGTAGGGGACCACGACGTTGTTCGGACTGGCCAGGCCTTCGACTTGACGCAGGTCGAGATTCGGCCGCTCCCAATGCATGCCGTCGTTGCTGGTAGCGTAACTGGTGGCAAAACGGATCTGTTGGCTGCTGGGCAGCATCTGCCAGCTGTCGTAGGACCAGTACCACATGCGAAACCTTGGCGGTTTGTCAAACTGCAGGACGTGCTGGACGACCATGTGATTGAGTTCCGCCTTTGGCAGAGCGAGTACCGGGTTATGCTGGTATCGCTTGGCGTGATAGACTTGGCGTGTGACGTTTGCCGATTCGTCCACGAGGTAGTTGTCGAGAAACAGTTGTCGCTCTCGCCCGATCTTGATCGGCATGTCTTTCATATCCAGCGGGAACATGACTTGTTCGTTGGCCAGATTCCGCCAAGTAATCCGCACATGATTTTGATCCAGCGGCTCGATCAGCGGCGCACCTTCGGACTCGTCCCCTGCAGCACTTGTCGTCTTCAAACAGATCAAGGCAGCCACAACGAAAACGGTTGAGCTTATTTTTATCATTGTTACGACCCTCTCAAGCTTTCATCGGCGTACATGGACCACCGGGATTCCATTTTCGCAGTTCCCTTTCGCTCTACTCCTGATGGTCTTTGGACCACGCGCGTTGATACCGCACGTCCACGTTGACGTGTTCGACGGCAAGTTGCGTCTTGGCTGACGCACCGCGGCGGGCGATCTTGAGTTTGAGTTGATTGATTCCTTGTTTGACCGCGCGGGGATCGAGTGGAAGTTGAAACCGGTTGTCACCGCTGTTTTCTGTGACCTTCGACGGCGCGTCGTTGAACCTCACGGCCAGGGCATCGCCTTTTACGGCACCCCATGTTTGAATTTGCAGAGCGACGTCCCGCAGCTTGCCGGCACGCAGTGCGCTGGGGATGTCGTCGCCGATTCGGACCGGAATCGTCCGCGCGGCTTTATCTGGACGATGGCCCAAAACGACGGGGAGCGGCGCTGGCGCGCTGGTACTGCTGCCACACTCGCCGATTGACCGCGAATGATTTGTCTAAGTATTTCAGATTTTGGGGATCCGCGATCTCCGGCAAATGCTTCTTGTATTGCTCGTGCGCCGGGCGGCCGTAGCCGAGTGATCCTGGGGCGGGGATGTATTGGAAGTTCCACAGGTAGATTCCGTCGGCGCCGGTCCACCACAAGTTCGACGCGGCAGCGCGGAGATTGCTGCCGCCGATTGCGTAGTTGGCTGGGCAATTGATGCACGGATAGACGGGAACTTCGAAGCGATGCCCCAGCTTGACCAGATCTTCGGCTGGCGTTGAGTAACAGACGTAGCCGCCGCCGGTGAGCAGGCGATCCACGAGCCGCTCGCGCAACCAGGTTTCGATGTCGAAACCGATCCGGCTGCAGGTCTCGATGGTACCCGGCACACGCACACCGAGCAGCACGGGCCGCCCGCGCTGCCGACTGACGGTGTCCAGACGCCGGCGCGCTTGCCGAATGAAACCGGTCATCAACAGAGTATGTTTTTCTTCCTCGCCCAGCTTGAAACACCAGGGCATGCGGAAGAAGTTCATGTCGACGCCGTCCAGGTCATACTGCTTGGCCGTATTTTGGATCCACCACAGCCGATCGTCTTGCACCTTCTGATGCGCGTAGTCCAGACCGGACCACATGGCCGCCGCGAGTCCGTCCGCCACCCCGCCTCGCTGGTTGTCGTCGCCGATCAGCATTTCTGGATGCTCGACCTTCAGCGGGTAAACCAGTTTAGGGAACGGCAGGCCATACCCGTCGTGGCAGTCGTTCATGCGGATCGAGCCGAAGACTTCAATCTCGTTCTCGCGGCAGAATTTCGCGATCACGGGTGTCGGATCGGACATGTTCTTCTGAAAGGGAGTGCCCAGCTTCTGCGTCTGCCAGTAGCGGTTCGGCGTTTTTCCTTTCTTGGCGATTCCCCACATCATGCACCAGGCAAGACTGTTAACATTGGCCGCCCGGCAGTCGTGCATCCGCAGCGAGAGAAACGCTTCGGGACCTTTTCGAGTCTCGTCGGCGTACACGAGATCGCCATCGTCGTCCAGAATCAAAGGCCGTCGCCGCCAGGCGGCCTTTTGTCGGGCTTTGATCGAAGCAGGATCAGATTCGCTATTCGCACGGACGACACGCGCCGTCACCCAGTGCGTGCCCGCAGCCGACGCGGCGACCAGGAAGGACCGACGGGACAAGAGACTTGGCTCGTGCGACAACGACATCGTGCGGGATCCAGTTTCGTTCAACGAATGGAAGTGCTGCCCTACGAGGAGCTGCGGATCTGTTATCTATCGATCCCTTGTTTTCCGGCGCGGATTCTTGTTTAACCCGCAGCCGAAGGCTAGCGAACACCCACCTCGCCTTCGGCTGCGGGTTAAACGGGGATATTATTTCTTCGGCTTCCAGCGAATTGCAAAGAAGTCTGTATGATCCTTGACCGCTTGCCATGAATTGCCTGCCTGGCTTGAGCCGGTGATGGTGAGGATCAGATCGTCGTCGAGCAGAACGCTGGAGTTATAGCTGCCGGTGAAGGTCGTGAAGGCGAGGTAGTAGACCTCGTCCTGCCAGGTCTTGCCTTCGTCTCGGCTGATCATGGCGCGGCTGCCGGGCGAGCCGGGTCCGTAGCGCGTGTCATGGATCACTACCACGGTGCCGTCGCTTAAGGCTACCGGATAGCCGCGCGTTTGGCCAAAGACGGTCGTGAGCTGGCGGAAGTTCTTCCAGGTGCGCCCCATGTCGTGCGAATCAACCAGAAACACGTTCTTCCACGGCCAACCCGGTGAGATGCTGCGGTTCTGCTTCTCCAAGTCGGGCGGATCGCCCTCGATCATCGGCCGCTGGTAGCGCAAGGCAGCTGCCAGTCTTCCCGATGGAGTGACCGAGACGCCGCCCTCGCTGGTCCAGTCGTGAATAAAGGCCAGACGCGTCCAGGTCCGGCCCTGATCCTTGGACCGATACGACCAGACTCCACCGCTGCCCGACTTGTACTTCAGACGCCCGTCCACGTTCTCGAAGGCATGATTCGCGTGATTGATGCCTGCCAGCAGCGTGCCGTCCTTCAGTCGCTTGATCCACGAAACGCCACCCCAGTGGTTGGGCGGGTTCAGGATGTCGGCAAGTTTTCTCCAAGTGTGGCCTGCATCCTGTGACCTTTTGATCACGACATGCGTCCTAGAATGCTCCCCCTCGCTTCCGATCAACACAAACCTGCCATCGCCCAAGACTTCGAAGAATCCACTGCCCCCGGTTCCCAACTTATGCGACGTCCACTTCCGGCCGCCGTCAGTTGACTTGCAAATGATGGAAGCCAGATTCGCGTAGACGGTGCCGTCAGGGGCCTTAACCAATTGGATGGACTGTGGGTTCGCCTCGGCATCGTGCAGCAGCAGGACCTTCTCAACCGGTACTTCCGTCAGTTTGCCGGCGTCAGCATGCAGGATGTATTGACCTTCGTGCATCTTCTTGAGCACGGTGGCCGTTGGCACGTCAATCCCGCCCAGCCGATCCGTCTTCACATTCGGCTGTGTAATCACCTTCATAGGCATGTCAGCTTCGACGGGACTCAGGCTCGCGCCGCACAGAATCAGACAGTCCCCCACCAGCGTGAAAACGAAAAACTGTTTCATAGTACGGTTATCCTTCCACCAGTTCATTGGTCATTCTGCGGCCTCATCAAGTGCCAGAAGACACCCTTCACCGCGAAATCACTAATACAATAGACAGTGAGGAAGTGGTTTTCAGCGAGCTCTACCGTTGGAGTAGTGAAGGAATGCGACGGAGCGAGCACGAACTTGGTCGATTTCGTCACCAGTGGTGTGCCTTGCTCGTTGCCACCCGCCCACGTGTGCCCGCCGTCGAGGCTGATTCGAGCCAGCACGCGGCTGTCGTTCTGGCCGGAATTGCGTGTCAGCACGACCATGTTGCGCTGCGTCCACAAGATCGAGCCGCGATGGCCGTCCCAGTCGGTCATGCCGCCTGGGACCAGGTGGAACTTTCGGCCACCATCGGTCGTTTCGAATAGTGCGGCCTGCTTGTAGTAGGGCCTGGGGTTGCCGGTTTTGCGCATCATTTCCTGGACGTCCTCGTCGGGCCTGAGGAGCCGCTGGATCCGCGCGAACTCCAGAATATGGTTGGGGTTCTTCGGATCGATGGCCAAGGCCGATTCATGGGGGTTCAGGTCTGTATAGACATGAGTGGGATCGCCCCAAGTTTTACCGCCGTCGGTGGACCGGAAGATGATGTCGCCAAACAGGTCCTGCGGCTTGCCCCCATATTCGTAATTGGGCGGTTCCGGCGGACTCTTGGGTGGATTCTTTCTCTTGTAATCTTCCGCGGCGACAATCGTCGTCGTGAACATCAGGGTCCCATCCGATTGCTCGATGAAGGTGCGATTCCCATCTTCGTGGAACTTCATGTTTGGGATACCCGGTGAGAACTTTCGAAAGTCGGTCTGCGAGGTCGTCCACTTGCGGCCGCCATCATCGGAATACGAGATAAACAGATCCTGGCCGTAGAGCCGTTTGTCCTTCGGATCGTGACCAGGCGTTTGGTGAACCAACAGCAGCCGGCCTTTCCGATTCACACCCAAGCCGTGGAGTGTCTGCTTCGGCGGCACATTGGTGAGTTTTATTGATACAGGGGTCCAGAACTGACCGTTGTTCGTGCTCTTGTAGAGCGGCCCAGTTTGGGTGTTTAGAAAGATCGCAGGTGATTCACACGCAAGAAATGTCCTGAGTCTGCCACGACCAGTACGACCGGGTGACTAACTCCAGGCCTCGGCGGCGCACTCGTCCGCTGTGGAGCGAACACTACAAGTGAACGCTGAGGTACCGCCAAGCGAAGGCAACGAAGTGCGGCGGGATGGGCGGCAGGAAGTCGTAACGCTTTGATAGTACCGTTGAAGCAGGAGAACTCGCCCCAGAAGACTCTGTGGAGGAAATCGCAGCGTGTTATCATCGCAACACTGCGAGCCTGGATCGGTTTCAGGCTCAATCCCAATGGGAAATATCGGACCAAATTGGGTCCATGACCGGCTCCCGAATCGACAGCTTGCGCCTCCAGATTGCTTTTGCGGCGGCTTTTTCGCTTCTCGCGTTGGCCCTTCTTAGGTGAACTCTTCCCACGCTCCCACTCGCTCACGGCGTCTCTGAGGCGCGTGAGACCGCCAACAAGCGACTGATAGTCCCAACAAGTCATGGCGCGTGACACGGGCCGTAACAGGATCCCCAAAACGTGTCACCGGGCACCCAAAACCGACCATCTTGCGAT
>Ga0310123_10001036_pt1 | contig 23710 bp, 20 predicted proteins | sample CB6_AW_1057_MG_FD_203505 | JGI IMG/M metagenome (GOLD analysis project Ga0310123, IMG submission 203505) | Marine microbial communities from Western Arctic Ocean, Canada - CB6_AW_1057 | ecosystem: Environmental > Aquatic > Marine > Oceanic | place: Canada: Western Arctic Ocean | collected... | reverse complement strand
ACCCGCACCGTTCATAAACGACCTCTCTGCCGGCCAACCGGCCGATGACACCGCTCCCGATCAGCCAGCCGAAGAGGCCGAAGACACCGTTACCATCGACAACCTCTTTGGCGACCAGCCGGCCGATGACACCCCTGCGATCGATAACCTCTTTGCCGACCAGCCGGCCGATGACACCGAAGACACCATTACCAACGATAACCCCTTTGGTGACCAACCGGCCGATGACACCCCTGCGGCCGATGACCTCTTTGCCGATCAGCCAGCCGAAGAGGCCGAAGACACCGTTACCATCGACAACCTCTTTGGCGACCAGCCGGCCGATGACACCCCGGCGATCGATAACCTCTTTGCCGATCAGCCAGCCGAAGAGGCCGCTGCCGATCAGCCAGCCGAAGAGGCCGATGAGGCCGTTACGATCGATAACCTCTTTGACGACCAGCCGGCCGAAGAGGCCGAAGACACCGCTGCGGCCGATGACAAGTCAGCGCAATCTGATGGCGCAGGTTTACCTGATGGGTATGGGGCGATTCTCGGCGAGCCCGGTGGTTTGGCAAGTGACAAATTGCGGTTTTGGGTCGACAACACGGGCCGCTTCGCGTGCCGTGGACGGATGATTCGAATGTTAAACCGTCATGTACGAATTCTCAAAGAGACGGGTAATACAACCACCGTTCCTTTTTGCCGTCTCAGCCAGGCCGATCTCAGATTCGTCACCCGTCAGGCGAGTGCGGCTCATGAACAGTCGCTCACGTACACCGTTGGGATGTAGCGCGGTTTAGTTGTAAATTGATGGTGGAATCATAAACCGCCACCTTTTGGTGGCGGTTTTTTCTATGACCGGCACAACCAGTCTGCGACCCGCTCGGCTGCTTGCTCACCACTGTGAACGCACTGAGGAATCCCAACTCCCTGAAAGGCATTACTTGCTATCTCCAGACCGGGTTGATTGGCGATTTGCTGTTCAATGCGGTTCACTCGGTCAAGGTGTCCCACGTGATATTGCGGCATTGCCGCGTCCCACCGGGCAACGTCAACGACCTGTGGATCACCACGTATTCCGAGCAGAGATGACAACTCTTGCAGGACAAGTTCAATTAAATCTTGCTCCGATTGTGCAACCAGTTCAGGTTGCAGCGCGCCGCCCACAAAGGTGCGCACCAGCACATACCCACTGGGGGCTCGGCCGGGGAATTTCTCACTTGCGTAACTGGTGGCAATGATACGGCGTGCTTCGATTTGCGGGACCACAAATCCGAACCCGTCGAGAGGTTGGCAGAACTGGTCACGGCGAAAACCTGTGCTGACGACCACCGAGCTGGCGTACTCGATTTTGTCGAACTGGTTGGCTAAATCAGCATTGGTTTTGTGCAGCAGTCGAGTGGCGGAAGGGCCAGGAAGGGCCAAGATAACGGCATCGAAGGATTCGGCAGCAGGCTGAGTACTGAATGCAAGCCGCCACTGACCCGAATCTTGTTTTTCGATTCTTTCAACCGCTGTTCCGCGACGGATAGTAACAACCTTGAGCTTCTTTTCGATGGCTTCAACCAGGCTTCCCATCCCTCCGGCTGGTGCGAGAAACATGCCGTAACGGGCACCGCTTTCGGGAGTTGCTTGTGAATCTTCCTTACGGTTCCGTTTCCGGTCCCATTGGGCGCGCAGCAAACTTCCCAATTGAGCTTCCGATTCGAGAAACTGAGGCATGGTGGCTGCCATGCTAAGCTTCTGCGGATCCGCTGTGTAGATACCCGCGAGTAGTGGCTGTACAAGTCGCTCGAACACCTCGCGACCGAGTCGACGGGTGGCAAACGAGGCAACACTTTCATCCAGAGCGGTGTTGTCTTCTGCTGTTGGTTTCCGGGCAACCCATGGCTCGGCGAGCAATCGCAATTTCCCCCAGGGACTCAACACCGAGGAGGTCAAAATGGGCCAGAGTTGCTGTGGCTCCATGATCAAAAAACCTTTGGGAATACGGTGGAGTTTACCGTTCCGAACCACCGCAGCCCGACGTCCCGACTCATGCGTCGGCAGTAACTGTGGCGTCAAACCCACGCGCCTACACAAATCGACTGCCCACGGAAACTTGGTGATGAAACTATCGGCGCTGCGTTCGATAAGAAAACCACTGGTGTTGACCGTCTCCAACACGCCACCCAAGCGCCCAGTAGCTTCAAAGAGTACCGTTTGGCCATGCGGCAACAATTCGGAAAGTCGATGTGCCGCTGCGAGGCCGGTGATTCCCCCACCGACAACCGCGACTCGCCGGGCCGCTGATGGCTCCTGCTTTCGATCAGGCACACTCATGGCCAACCAATCTTGGTGCAGCGTCCCTGTCGCACGGTCCACGAGCCATGCGGAGGGTCATTTGAAATGCCGACTTGGATTCCAAGGCCAATACGATTTTGGCTTTACGCCCAGACGATACTCCAATCCTGACGCGAGTGTCAGGTTTTGGTGAAAGTCGGCCGAGTCATCCACGAACACAAGGTTATCCATCAGTTCGACCCGAGCCGCCAACCATCTGCGTACGGGCCAATTCACTCTCAGCCCCACAGGCAAAGTGAAGGGACTTGCCTTAAAGCGGTTGACCCAAAGAAAAGGAGACTGAAAAACGGTGGGATTGTTGTGGGATCACTCCGACCTGTGAATGCAAACCGGGCATGAAGCAGGGCTACTGCCCGACAATCACACGATTTGTAGTGTTAGCGGAAACAGCATCGTCGGTTGGTTTTTTAACATCGTCCGTGGCTGTGACGGAAGGTAGGATCGTCGCGTAAACGTTGCAGTGGGCCCCATAGTTCTTGCCAAGGTCCGTCACAATATTGACCTTGTCCTCAACTTTGCCCGGTTTTCCGTTGGCTGTAAACTGGAATTTAACAATATGCCGCGTGGCAGGTTCAGAAGGGGTTTGAAACTTGAGAGAGTCGTCGTCGCAATAGATATCAACGATTCGAAACGGTTGTTTCCCGCGAACAAGCACTTTCTTTGAAACCTCTTGTCCCTGAGCAACTTCGCCAAAAACGACCGAATTTGGCGCCACGGAAATAACCGGGACAACCTTGCCCTCGATAAGGACTGGAATCCGCTGTTCGCTCCTGTCGTTGGTAACGAGCACCAACTGATCCCGCAAGTTCCCAGCTGGCGCCGTATCTTTGAGGCGAACCAGCAGATCGTAAGAAACGCGACCCGAGTTTCGATCGCGTTGTATCAACTCTACTTCGAGGTCTTCGCTCCGGCTAAGCACATCGGTTATTTGCCAACGGCTGCGCCCGGCATAGCTCACATTAATCCGCTGTTCGGCCTGAGTTCCCTGATCCACCGACTCAAATCGTACGGCCCCCGGCTTGAAGACCACATCGCCACGTATTTCGCCATTGACTCGTAATTGTGCCTCGCCAGAACGTCTGACCCCCTTGTTGTCGGTCCACTTCATTTTGACAGTCAGGGTAGCGCCTTTGACACCCGTAAACGTACGGGTATTGTATTTAGCGATGATGTAGCCCGTTTCATGTGTTTTCAGGAGCTTCGTTTCGATTGACGGCGTGGTACAGCCACAACTGGAACGCACCCCGGTAAACTCGATGTCCTGCCGATACGGATTTTTGACGGGAAACCGATACGTGACATCAGCGCCCCGAGCCACCGTGCCAAAGTCATGCTCCCGGCCCGCGACGAACATTTCGTTGGCCCATTGTTGGGCATTCGTGACTCCAGCCACTGCCAGAATCAGTGAGAAAGCCACGTAGCAGAAGGAATTTTTACACATTGGTCTGTTCCCCCATCCTTCTCCGGGTCACTATTTCTCAACAAATCGCGTTCAACCGCCCATTTCGACGTGACATCTTGACGAGAAAAGCCTCCTGCAAACTGCATTATATGCTAATCGTCCTACAGGGGTGAGACAACTCAAGAAAACGTACCCCTGACCGGATGTAGGGACTGTTTGCTAGAATGCGAGACGGCATACCTTATTTCCCGCAAGGTTCGACCAAACATGGCTGCTTACGATCACGTCACAATTATCGGTGTAGGGCTGATTGGCGGGTCTATCGGTTTGGCCTTGCGGGCCCACGGACTGGCGACCGAAATTGTAGGGGTTGGGCGGCGGGAAACGAGTTTGGCAACCGCTCGGGCTGTGGGTGCCGTCGACCGCACCACCACCGACCTGACCGCCGGCGTAGACCAGGCTAACCTCGTTGTCGTTTGTGCACCGGTATGCTCCATCACCGACCTGGTGAGCAAGGTGGCAGAATCGTGCCCTGCCGACTGCCTGATCACCGACGCGGCCAGCACCAAGGCAAAGATTGTTGCCCAGATTGAGCAACGGCTGGCGCCGGCGTTGAACGGCCCCAGTTTTGTTGGCAGCCATCCCCTGGCCGGTGACCATCGGGCCGGGCCACAGCACGCCCGCGGCGACCTTTTTGAGGGGCGTGTGGCCGTCGTCACTCCAACAGCAACGACACCTGCTGAAGCGATTGAAAAGGTCAGCCAATTCTGGCAGCAACTCGGTGCAAGAGTGCTGAAGATGAGCCCCGCCGAACATGACCAGGTCGTGGCGGTGACCAGCCATCTGCCTCACCTGGTCGCGTTTGCCCTGGCCGGATCAACACCCGAATCGGCTGGACCCTTGGCCGCGAGCGGATGGTACGATACAACGCGGATAGCCGCTGCCGAGCCCGAATTATGGCAGCAGATCTTTGCGTCGAACGATCAAGCGTTGTTCGAGGCACTCGATAATTTTGAGGCGATGGTCAGTTCCTTGAAACGTGCCATTCTCGACAACGACAAGGTTGCTTTGGTGGATTTGCTACAGGAGGCGAAACGGATTCGCGATGCTTTGGGAAGTTGACATTCATCCTGCTGAAGGCCAACCCGACCTGGTAGGTCAGCGGACCGCCGCTGCCGCCGAAGAAATGAATCTGCTGGCCGGAATGGCTGTTGCGACAGCTCGTGGATTTCTGATCCAGGGAGACGGACTCGACGCCGCAACCATACGCCGCGTGGCGAGCGAACTTCTCGCAGACGGCGTCGTTGAGCAAACGATTGTCGGCAAGGTTGGCGACGCCTGCCTCAGTGCCACTCCTTCCCATATTGATTCCCACGACAATAACCTCCCGGCACAACTCATCTCGGTACTGCCCAAGGCCGGAGTGATGGATCCGGTTGCGCAAAGTGCCCAGGAGGCTATCGTCGATCAAGGCATCGAAACCACTGCCGTTCGCACACTCCGGAAGTACTGGTTCGCCAATTCCAGCAGGCAAACTGTTCAAACGGTCGCTTCTCGCATTCTAGCGAACGACGCGATCGAGCAGGTGGTGTTCGGACCTCTAAACATGAACCGTCTGGAAATTGGCAGCACCTGTGAGTTTCAACTCCAGAAAGTCTCCTTGAGCGATCTGGACGACGAAGGTTTGATGCAACTCAGCCGTACGGGACAGCTGTACTTGCAATTGGCCGAAATGCAGACCATCCAGCACTACTTTGCCGACCTCGGCCGGGCCCCAACAGACATCGAACTGGAAACAATTGCCCAAACCTGGAGTGAGCACTGCAGCCACAAGACGCTTGCCGGCCGCATTGCATATCACGACGAAAATGGCCCGCGAAGATTCGAAAACATGCTCAAGGAAACGATCTTTGCTGCCACCCAGCAAATTCGCGCCCAACTGGGAAATGATGACTGGTGCGTTAGCGTATTCGAAGACAATGCGGGAATCGTACGGTTCGACGAGCGGTATAACGTGGCGTTTAAGGTCGAAACCCACAATCATCCCTCCGCCCTGGAACCTTATGGCGGTGCCAACACCGGCATCGGCGGGGTCATTCGGGACATCATGGGAACTGGGCTGGGTGCTAAACCTGTTTGCAGCACTGACGTGTTTTGCTTTGCCTCGCCCGATACACCCGAGGATGACATCCCACCAGGAGTCTTGCATCCACGCCGAGTCATGCGTGGGGTGGTAGAGGGGGTTCGCGACTACGGCAATCGGATGGGAATCCCAACCGTCAACGGAGCCATCTATTTCGATGAACGTTACCTGGGTAATCCACTCGTTTATTGTGGAAATGTAGGTCTGATACCGCAAGAAAAGTCCCACAAGGAACCACAACCCAATGATCTGATTGTTGCCGTTGGTGGGCGGACCGGTCGCGATGGAATTCACGGCGCCACCTTCTCCAGCGCCGAGTTGACCAGCCAAAGTGAAGAGCTCTCTGGCGGGGCCGTCCAAATTGGCAATGCAATCGAGGAAAAGAAAGTACTCGACATCTTGTTGACCGCCCGCGACAGAGAGCTCTATTCTGCAATCACCGATTGTGGGGCAGGCGGATTCAGCAGTGCCGTCGGCGAGATGGGTGAGACAATCGGTGCGGAGGTGTGGCTCGATCGGGCCCCGCTCAAGTACCAAGGGCTTTCCTATACAGAAATCTGGATCTCCGAGGCCCAGGAGCGGATGGTCCTGGCAGTCCCCGAAAACCGTTGGGAAAAACTCGCAGAACTCTGCCAATCCGAAGGAGTTGAAGCGACCGTGATCGGGCGGTACGTCCCCACTGGCCGCCTCAAGCTCAAGTATCGCGACCATGAGGTCGCCGATCTCGACATGCAGTTCCTCCACCACGGCCGACCACCCGTGGTGCGCGAAGCAACGTACAAAGTCTCCGAAGTCAAGCCGCTCGCGCCACCCGAAAAACTGGACTACACCGATGATCTGCTCCGCGTGCTTCGGTCACTGAATGTGGCAAGTAAGGAATGGGTCATCCGCCAGTACGACCACGAAGTACAAGGGAGCAGTGTCATCAAGCCGCTCGTGGGAACAACCTACGACGGGCCGAGTGACGCGGCAGTGGTGCGACCCGTACTCGATTCGCGCCGCGGTATTGTGATTGCCTGCGGGATGAATCCGTACTACGGTGATCTCGATACCTACCACATGGCAGCCAGTGCGTTGGACGAAGCAATTCGTAACTGTGTCGCCGTGGGCGCTGACCCAAGCCGGATTGCCGTTCTCGACAATTTTTGTTGGGGAGATTGCGAAAAACCGGAAACGCTCGGGACACTCGTGCGGGCAGCTCTCGCTTGCCATGATGGTGCCGTCGCCTTGGGGACCCCTTTCATCAGCGGAAAAGACAGCCTGAACAACGAATTCAGTTTCGCAGATGCCAACGGCCAGCGGCAAACAATCGCCATCCCACCCTCGTTGTTGATCAGCGCGCTGGGACAGGTCGACGACGTGGCCAAATGTGTCACGATGGATCTCAAGCAGGCTGGCAATCTTCTCTATCAGGTGGGCACAACCAAGAATGAGCTCGGTGGTTCGCATTTTGCCCTGGTGAACAACCTCACCGGAGGCCAGGTCCCGGTGGTTGATTTTGATGTGGCGCGGCAAACTTTCGAGGCAATTCATCGTTCGATCCAGGCCGGATGCATCGTTTCCTGCCATGACTTGAGTGAGGGAGGACTGGCCGTAGCGGCGGCAGAAATGGCGTTTGCTGGGGGACTGGGAGCCTCGATTGATCTCGACCAGGTATCCCCCGGCTTGGCTTCAGATCGCAACGGGACCATCCCGACCGTGGTCCTTTTGTTTGCCGAGTCAAACAGTCGCTTCCTGTGTGAGGTCCCGCCGCATTGCGCCGCCAGATTTGAGGAGTTACTTGCCGGTTTGCCGGTTTGCCGTATTGGCGAAGTTCGCCATGACCAAGAATTCGTCATGGAGTGCAACCAGGAAGAATCCCCACGAATTCAGTTGAACATCCATGCGGCAAAGGAGGCATGGCAAATGCCCTTCAGCTGGTAACAAGCTCGCCCGTACCATAATGAAATCGTGCGTAACCCGTAAACAATCCATATCCAAGATCACCTGGATTTGAATCAGGCCTATGACTCCGCCACGTGCGATTATTCTCCGTGCGCCAGGGACGAACTGCGACAACGAAACTGCGTTTGCCTTCGAAAAGGCCGGCGGCCAGGCTGAATCCGTTCATATCAATCAGCTGGTGGAAGCACCACACTTATTGGCCAAGTATCAGATTCTTTGTGTGCCAGGCGGATTCAGTTACGGTGATGATATTGCCGCTGGCCGTATCTTTGCAAACCAATTGCGCCACCACGTAACAGAAATGCTCACCGAATTCCACGCGGGCGGTAAACTAATTCTCGGAATCTGCAATGGATTTCAGGTGCTGTTAAAAGCAGGTTTGCTCGCCCCCGAAGATGCTGTCGGACCGGTCGCGACCCTGGCGTGGAACGATTCAGGAAAATTTGAAGATCGCTGGGTGCAACTGCGGGTGGTCGGAGACCAGTGCGTTTTCCTTAGCGGTATTGCTGCGATCGAGCTTCCCGTCGCTCACGCAGAGGGTAAATTCGTGACGCGTGATTCCGCCACGCTCGAAGCGATCGCATCCAGTCAACAGTTGGTGTTACGGTACGTGACCCAATCGGACCCGCAAGCCAGCGACGTACCGTATCCCCAAAATCCAAACGGTTCTCAGGCAAACCTGGCCGGGCTTTGCGACGCTACGGGACGGATTTTTGGCCTGATGCCACACCCGGAACGGTTCCTGGACCCCACCCAACACCCCAGCTGGACACGTCGGAAAATGCCCACAGAGGGGGACGGCCTGCGGCTCTTTCAAAACGCAGTCCGTTACTTCCTGTAGTTCCCCACCACCAGCCGGAACTCAAATTTTCCCCACAGCACATCACAGCGAACACCACTAGCGCATTATGTGGCAAGGTATTGAAGGACATGACGAAGTCGTTGATCGATTCCGTAAAACGTTGCGCCATGGCCGTCTGGCAAGCACTTACCTGTTTGTCGGCCCAGCTGGGATCGGCAAGCGGACGTTTGCACTTCGCTTGGCGCAAGCGCTACTGTGCGGACAGGTTCCCGACGAACAGCTGACCTACTGTGGTGAGTGCGAATCGTGCCGTCTCGCGGCGGCCGGCACCCATCCCGATCTGCTGGTTGCTCAACTGCCTGAGGGGAAAAGCACGCTCCCGATCGAACTTTTTATTGGTGATCGTGATCACCGCCACCAGACGGGACTCTGCCACCATTTTTCGCTCAAGCCATTTCTGGGAAATCGCCGAATTGCGGTCATTGATGATGTAGACCACTTTAGTCAGGAGAGCGCCAACTGCTTGCTCAAAACGCTGGAGGAGCCGCCCCCGGATTCACTGCTGATTCTCATTGGGACCAGTCCCAGCCGACAGCTCCTCACCATCCGCTCAAGAGCTCAATTGGTCCATTTTAGCCCCCTCTCACAGGAAACGTTCCTGCGTCTGGCAATCGCCAACGGGATTGTGGAAGATCTGGCCGCTGCCCAGCGGCTCGCCGGAATCAGCAACGGCAGCCTGGAGCGGGCCCGGCAACTCGCTGCCCCGGAACTGTGGGAATTCCGCGGGATCTTATCCCGATATCTTGATCAACCAGAAATAGACGCCGTCGGAACGGCTGAACTCGTATCCGATTTTGTGGACAAGGCTGGTAAAGAGGCTTCGGCCCGACGAGCACGCCTGAAAACGGTTCTCCAGTTTGCCGCCGACTTTTATCGGGAAAAGATGCGAAATGATCACCGGGTCGAGACCATCGGTCAACTCGACCATTGCCTGAAAGCCGCCGAATACATCGATCGCAATGCCAACCAGGCAACCCTCATTCAATGGTGGGCCAGCCAATTAGGGCTCCGCAGATCGACTCCTGCTCATCCTGCTGGGACGCTCGATCCCTCTTGTTGACATGCCTACCGACGGTGTTTAGACTCCTAGCTTTTACCGGGCGGGAGGCGTCGTCCGTAGACGGGGAGCTTGGTCCAGCGGTTGGAAAGTTGCGGCGGTAGAAAACCACGTTGCGGTGACGCCACGACCCCTTGTATTCTTGAGTTGCGATCAAGCACACAGCTGACCCCGTTCTCTGATTCAGCCAATCTCAACAATTATTACCAAGGAGAAACGCAAGTACGCTATGAATCCAATCGTATATATTGTTCCGATCGTTGCTGTGCTTGCCTTGATTTACGCGATGATCCGTGCCTCTTGGGTCCGGGCTCAAGACCCGGGCACCGAGCGGATGCAGATGATCGGCACCTGGATTGCCGACGGCGCCATGGCGTTCTTGTCGCGGGAGTATCGCGCACTTGCCATTTTTGTCGTGGTACTGGCCATCTTGTTGGGTGTGACCAACCAAGCCATCTCAGGTGATAAAGAAGATACCAATGGTCTGATCGCCGTCTCCTTTGTCCTGGGTGCTTTTTGTTCTGCACTGGCTGGGTTCTTTGGCATGAAAACAGCCACGCTGGCAAATACCCGCACCGCGGCAGCAGCCCGGGGAGGCCTCAACACGGCACTGCAAGTCGCCTTCACCGGTGGATCGGTAATGGGGCTTTCGGTCGTCGGGCTGGCACTCTTGGGACTTGGTTCGCTGCTGTTCATTTATCTCAAAATATATCCCACAGCCGTTGACGGGCATGGTCCCTTAATGCTGGTCTTGAACATTCTCTCCGGTTTCTCGCTGGGGGCCTCTTCGATCGCACTCTTTGCTCGTGTTGGTGGTGGTATTTATACCAAGGCGGCTGATGTGGGCGCAGACCTCGTTGGTAAAGTCGAAGCGGGAATCCCTGAAGACCATCCGCTCAATCCGGCCACGATTGCCGATAACGTGGGAGACAATGTGGGTGATGTGGCTGGCATGGGAGCCGACCTGTTCGAATCGTACGTCGGGGCGATCATCTCCTCCATGATTCTCGGCGCCACCTGGTACGTTGGGCTGACCGCTGTCGATCCCGAGGCCAGCCTGGGCATGAACGCCGTCTATCTGCCGCTGGTGATCGCCACGATCGGTATTATTGCGTCGATCATCGGCTTCTTTTTCGTGAAAACCAAAGAGGGGGGCGATCCCCAAAAAGGACTCAACCGGGGAACCTTTGGGGCTGGCATCCTGATGATCATTGCCACGGTTGTCGCCATCAAAATAATGATTCCTGGTCCCGTTGACGTCGTAGATATTATGACGGGCAACGTCGAGACCTATTCCTGGTTTGGGATTGCAACCGCCGTCGTGGCGGGTTTGATTGCCGGTATTGCCGTTGGCCTGCTCACGGAATACTACACGGCTACGAACCGGGCACCCGTCGAATCCATTGTCGACTCTTCACGAACTGGATCGGCCACAACGATCATCCAAGGTATCGCTGTAGGAATGAATTCTACAACGTACCCCGTCCTGGTAATCGCCCTGGCCATACTCGTTGCCTATACGAGCGCCGGTCTTTATGGGATTGCGATGGCGGCACTTGGCATGCTCTCGACGATCGGGATCCAGCTTGCTACCGATGCCTACGGGCCAATTGCCGACAACGCCGGTGGCGTTGCGGAAATGGCCCAACTCGGGCGGGATGTCCGTGCCCGAACTGACAAACTCGATTCGGTGGGCAACACGACCGCGGCGATTGGCAAAGGGTTTGCCATCGCCTCAGCTGCTCTGACGGCACTCAGCCTGACTGCGGCGTTCCTGACAAAAATGGGAGGTCACGTTAATCTCGATGCGGCCAATCCGTATGTGTTGGTGGGACTCTTGATTGGCTGCATGTTGCCGTTTCGCTTCTCTGCCATGGCCATGGTAGCGGTTGGCAAAGCTGCCCAGGATATGATTCGAGAAGTTCGTCGCCAATTTGAGGAGATTCCGGAACTGCGACCGGCACTGGTTGCTGCCAAGCAAGCCGAAAGCGAAGAACGCGATCCCTCGCCCGAAGAGGCCAAAGTAATTCAAGCTGCCGATGGCAAGGCCGAGTATTCCCATTGCGTTGAAATTGCGACCGGTGCGGCGATCCAAAAAATGATCGCGCCTGGCCTGATGGCGGTCATTGTCCCGGTGGCAATTGGCCTCTACAACGTCAACATGCTCGGAGGGCTGCTGATCGGCGTTACCATCTCTGGTGTTTGCCTGGCAATCTTCCAATCGAATTCAGGTGGTGCATGGGACAATTCCAAGAAACAGGTGAAGGAAGGAGGGCGCGCCAAATGGGGCAATGATTTTGAAGAAATGCACAATGCAACCGTTGTCGGCGATACCGTGGGCGACCCGTTCAAAGATACTTCGGGGCCGTCGCTCAATATTTTGATCAAGTTAATCAGTGTGGTGGCAATGATCATCGCCCCCTTGCTCATGGCATGGCATAACCTCCACCCATCGGACGAAGAGGCTTCAATGCCTCCAACGCACTACCAGGTGAGTTCCGACCACCCGGATCGATAGAACGAAGTGGGACCGCCTCAGACAGGTAATTGCTGCAGGCAACGCCTAGTAAGAGAGCCCCTCAAACAGCAACAACTGGGATGGCAAGAATTTGCCTGATTGGAGGTCGGCGTCAAGCCGTTTCGCCAGTCGTCGGCCCATTGCCAATTTGGCGGGCTTCGTGAGGATCAATTTTCGCTGCTTGACGGTTCTCACGCTGAATCGCCTCATACACTTCGCGACGGTGTACCGGGATTTCTCTGGGAGCCTGAATTCCAAGTCGCACCTTATCTCCGCGAACGTCAACGACCGTCACCACGACGTTATCGCCGATGACGATGCTCTCATCACGTTGACGAGACAAGACAAGCATGTTTGGCTCCCCATCATTGACTGAGGATCGGACACTGCGTTACGCCTACCAGACCAGCTGGGTGCAAAATGGCCTGTTGTTCCGGTCACACCGAAGATCCGGGTTACTTCACCCGAATCCCTGCTCACCGGTTTTCGCACTGTTAGCAGCATCGGCCGCAAGAAGTCGGCAACTCAAGATCACCGCGCCACGTACCGGTTGTAGGGGAGCGATAGACGTCTAAAGCAGAGAATTAAAAGCAAAAGCATTACAGTCGATTCAGTTGTTATGAGCCCGACAACGAGAAAACCGCTTCCTGTCCGCTCCCCGACCGCTACGCAGTTCTCCGCAACGGTAACGTTGCTTTGACAAGATGTTGAACTGCATGGTCGTCTTTGGCAACGATCTGGCGTCCGGCGCGTTGCTCAAGATTAATCACCACGGGAGCTTTGAGGTTCAGAGCCAATGAACCACCCGACTTGCTGACGATCACAAGGACTTGTGCAGCCTCTGGCGTAGGAAGCTTGAGCGGTTCCAAGTCGCGCGCCCGCACACGAACGTGGTAATCATTCACAAAGCGACGTGGACTCACAACAGCAAGTGCCACGTCGGCATGATCGAGGCTTTGCAACCAGCCCAGCAGAGGATTATCAGCGTCAGCCAAAAGCGCCCAACGGCAACATGACTCCATGCCGATCAGTCCGTTGTCAAAGGTGATCACGTCAGTCTCGTCGAATTCAACTTTTCCAAAACGCGTTGTTTCAATCTGCATCGGTTCTGCCCTCATTCACCTTCCGGTGCATAGCCATGTTGATTCCTCCCAGGGAGGATCTTACTGGAACATCTCCTCAAACATCGCGACAATCAGTTGTCCCGGGCCGGAACAGGAACTTTTTGAAGTCTCTTGCGAGAACATGCTAGCACCGGGCACCAAGCTACCATCTTTAAGATCGGCCAGTCGGCAATCACATAGCAAGAAAAACCAGAGGGTGAACTGCCGTGGTGCCAGCAGACACCGCGGAGCGGGCTATAGCCGTTTTAGAACCCGTCGTGGACTGGCGATACGATTGGTCGATTTCTTCCCTGGAACCCTCACTTTATCGGGAATGCAGGTTCCAGAGAGAAAATCGTTCCCGTCTGCCCGGGTACGACAACATCGAAAATGGGCTCCATGAAAACGAAATCGAGAACGCTGAGCCGTAACAAGCTGGCCCCGGTTCGCAACGATGCCCCCAGGGCAAACTGTCTGGCTGAGAGGTCTGAAACCGGCTCGACGTCGGCTGGTAGGTGCTATCGGCAAGACATGCCGGTCATCGTAGGGTCAACGGCAATTGCTCCGCAGAGAACCAGAAAGACTGGAAGAACCGCTGGCTTACTGCGGAGGCCGGGCAGTCGCAATTAACTCGGCGGCTCCATCAGCCAGCAACTGCTCCGCAACTTGCTGGCCAAGCTCGCAGGCATACCGAAGTGGCCGTACCGCTGCCGAAAACGTGCGTTGCTGCCCGTCGCCACTCAAAACCGCTGCAGCCAGCTTTAACTCTCCGTCAGGCTGGATGGTTGCCAGGGCGCCAATCGGCGCCGAGCAGCCCGCCCGCAAATGGGCCAGGAGCGATCGTTCCGCTGAAACCTCGGCATGCGAATCAGGGTTGTCTAACTCGGCAAGTGCCATGGTCGTGCGTTGGTCGTCAACACGGCATTCAAGTCCAAGTGCACCCTGCCCCACCGCTGGTAACATCATTTCTGTCGAAAATGATTGGGTGATTCGATGCTCAAGACCAAGCCTCTGAAGACCAGCCTCGGCCAGTACGATTGCATCGTACTGGCCATCATCGAGTTTCGCCAATCGGGTATCGATATTGCCGCGAATCCCAACCAGTTGTAAATCAGGCCGCAAATTCAACAACTGCGCGATCCTTCGAATACTGCCGGTTCCTACGCGCGCTCCTGCAGAAAGCTGTTGGTATGAATCGGCAACATTTGAAATAAGAACATCTGCCGCACTGGCCCTCAGGGGGACGGCGACCAGTTTCAGTCCGTCAACCGACTCGGTCGGCAAATCTTTGAGGCTATGAACGGCAAAATCAACGGTGTGGCCCAAGAGAGCACGCTCAAGCTCTTTGGTGAAGAGACCTTCCCCACCGAAGGTGCCAAGGGCTCCTGCTTGTTGATCCCCTCGGGTCGTGATTTCGACAAGTTCAAGGGTATGACCAAGATGCCGCAGCTCCCCGGCAACCCAGTCCGCCTGCGAGCGGGCCAACTTGCTGCTGCGAGTGCCAAGCCGAAGCGGAGATGAAGGCGATGAATTCATCTAAATATTAAACTCGATTTCCGGTAATTCTGTCGATGTGACTCATCCCGGAAAAAACAAGATTTGGGCCGGGACCGGTCGGAGGTGGCAGCGGCTGTTTATTCCCGGCCAACGATCGAGGCTCGCAGAATATCGCCTCAAGCTGCCCCAACCGCGGTTTAACCGGGACAAGTCTGGCAAAGCCCACCGGCGTCACAGACCATGATCCAACCCCCAATGCTCAAGTGGCGGAGCCCGGAGCGAGAGTCCCCGGAGCAAAAGTCAAGGAGTGGTCGACACGTTTGAGGTGTTGGAAATTGGCGTCTGTCCAAGGGGCGCGGGTACCGCGGTCTCCTGCCTGGCTTCAAAAACCTCCATCAACTGTTGGGGCGGAACCACGACACCGCAACTGATAATAAACTGGAAAGCCTGCTCAACCGTGATGTTCAAATCGACGGTTTCACTTTTCTTGACCGTCATCGTGTAGCCAGTGAAGGGCATTGGCGAAGTTGGAACAAGAAGCGAGAGAACCGGTTCATTGGCGGCAGAACGGATATCAAGCATACTCTCGCCGGTAACCAGGCCGAGCGACCAGATACCCTTGCGAGGGTATTCGACAGCCACAACTCGTGAGTACTCCAGATCAGAATCGGTAAACAGGAAGTCTGTGACTTGTTTAACCGACGTGTAAACGTTGCGTACAAGCGGAAGGTGATGGATCAATCGCTCGAACCGATTCCAGAAAAACCGCCCCGCACCTGCAGCTATGAATTTCCCGAGCAGGTAAAGTACCAGCACGAAAAAACTCAAAAAGACCGGGATGACATACTCGCGTCGCAACCATTCTCTTTCGATGTAGTTAAGGTAGATCTCCTTGGCCGTTGCGGTCTCAATTGCCTGTTTGCCGATATGGGACTCAACCTTGTCGTAGACCTTCAGCGGAACGAGGCGATTGTCCACGGCGACATGATAGTCGGCGCCATCGATCTGCGCCAAGCCGAACTGATCGAGATGAATGTTGCCTGCCGGCTGGATGTCGGCCGTTTCAACAAAGGCCCAGCGCGCAAAATCTTCCAATGGCTCAAGCAGGCGATCTGCAATCGTGTTGCCAATCCACAAAAAGATGGCAATGGTGAGCAGGGGCGGAAGAAGTATCCCCAACCCCCGCAGCACAGCGCGGCGGAAGGGATTGAGCTTCTTTTTCCGCTTGCCTAGTTTTGTGTTGGGAGGAACCATTCGTTCGACCTTGGCTGGACGTATTAATTCTTGCAACCGGCTGGGTGAAGACAAGTGGACAGCAGATCCCGAGTAACGGTACCGTAACCCTTTTCCGGATCAAATTCGCTAAAATCGCCGTTCGTCAACGACCTGTTTCGCGAAATACCGAATGAGGACATTTCAGCAACTATGCTGCGGCGCTGCGGACGACAGTTGCCACGGTCACGTGTACCACTCCAGCCGCTTTCAACAGCCGGGTGGCCGCGTTACATGTCGAGCCAGTCGTCATAATATCATCGACCAAAAGTACCCGAGTACGCTGTAAACCATAGCCTACCCCTAGAGCCATCGCACCACGCAAATTCCGAACCCGCTGCTGTGGCGATAAACCGGACTGTGGCAACGTGTTACGATGTCGACACAAAATCCCCGGCCGAACCGGCACGTGGAGTCGTCGCCCCAGAACTTCGGCCAAAATCGCGGCTGAATTCGTGCCGCGCTGAGTTCGCCGTAACCAGTGCATCGGGACTGGCGTGATGAAATCTGGCTGCGCCTCAAGCAGCCGGTCACGACAGTACACCCACATTAGTTCACCGGCTGCCAACGCGAGCGATTCCCCGGAGCTTTTTTTCATCCTCAGCACAATATCCCGAAAACGACCGCCGTAGTGCCCCAAGGCAATTGCCCTGTCGAAATCGAGTTTGCAACCGGAGCAGTGGGGACAGGCACCTGAACTGCCCAGTTGCCCGCAACCACAGCGAGAACAAAACGGGGGTTGGTAAATCTGTAGTTGCTCAAGGCATTCGGCACAAAACAGATTTCGCTCGCGACTCGAATTGGGTGTTAACTCGTGACCACATGCAAAACAGGATGGAGGAAACACCAAATTGAGGGCCGCGTCGCAAAAAGTCTGAATCCTCCCTTGCATGGCAGTCGTTTCGCCTGTCTGGTTCACGAATTCCCTCAGAGTCGCGATCACAACGGCAACTCATGAGCGGCCCATTCCGCTCAGCTAGCACTGCCCCCTATTGTAACGTCATGTTGACCTGCTTTCATCTGCTTGAGTATTCTCCCAACTCCAGCCACCATCCCCTCATAGCCACGTCCTATGCCACGCATCATTGACTGCTATCTTCTCAAGCAATTTGTACAGGTCCTGGGGATTTGCTTCTTCAGCATGGCTGGGTTGTATGTAGTGATTGACGCCTTCGGCCACCTCGATCATTTCACTGATTTCGCCGATGAGAACGGCAATTTGTTAGTGATCATGGCTGAATACTATGGCTATCGCACGCTTGAATTTTTCGATCGCACCAGTGGAATTTTGGCACTCATCGGGGCCATGTTTACCGTCACTTGGATTGAACGCCACCAGGAGATGACCGCCCTGTTAGCCGCAGGAATCCCTCGCCTTAGAATCCTCCTACCGGTACTCATTGCTGCAATTTGTGTCAGCTTTCTGGCAGCCGCCAACCGCGAACTCGTGATGCCAAATGTTCGGCACAAATTGGCACTCGATTCCAAAAATCTGGGTGGCGACAAAAGTGCTGATTTACAACCCAGCTTCGACAGCGCAACCAGCATCCTGCTCGCTGGCGACAAAGTTGTGCCGAAAGACCAGATTATTCAACACCCTAACTTTGTGATGCCGGCCAACCTGACAACTTACGGAAAACAAATCTCGGCTGACAAGGCACAATATTTTGCTGCCCAACCAAACCGCCCCAGCGGTTATTTGTTTAGCGGCGTGAAATCACCAAAAACCTTGCTGGCTGCGCCGTCACTTGAACTCGATGGCCAACCGGTGGTAATCACACCACAAGACGACCCCACGCTGGAACGTGACCAGGTGTTCATTGTGAGTGGGGTTTCCTTCGAGTTCCTGGCAGCAGGTTCCACCTGGCGTGATTTTGCTTCAACCAGTGAACTGGTACGGGAACTGCGTAGCCCCAGTACCGACCTCGGGGCCGGGGTTCGCGTCGCGGTACACAATCGCCTGCTCCGCCCATTTCTGGACACCACACTGCTTTTTCTGGGACTGCCCCTGATCGTGTCGCGCGCGAACCGAAATCCCTTCGTGGCAATTGGCCTTTGCCTCGCGGTGGTTGCCGTCTTCATGGTCGTCGTGATCGGCTGCCAATCACTCGGGTCGAGTGGCTGGATGCAGCCCGCCCTGGCTGCATGGTTGCCACTGATGATCTTCGGTCCCGTGGCCATTAGCATGGTCGATCCTTTGCGAACCTGAGCGTTCCTCTGCGAACCTGAAGAATGGCGCCATAGACAAAGAGCTGGAAACTGAAGACAATCCCCAAATTGTGCGGTCATTTGTTTAACGTTCCCGGCAAGTTTTGAAAGGCTCTCTACGATGAAAGTAGCCACGATCACCACCAACAAAGGTAGCATTCGCATCGAACTATTTGACGACAAAGCCCCCAACACGGTGGCCAATTTTGAAAAATTGGCAAACGAAGGTTTTTACAATACGCTCCTGTTCCACCGCGTGCTTGAGGATTTCATGATCCAAGGAGGGTGCCCCCAGGGTACCGGAACCGGCGGGCCCGGCTACAAGTTTGAAGACGAATTTCACTCCGATTTGACTCACGGTAGTCCCGGCGTGCTCTCCATGGCCAATTCGGGACCGAACACCAACGGATCTCAATTCTTCATTACTCATGTCGCCACACCATGGCTTGATGGCAAGCACACCGTGTTTGGGCAAGTGCTTGACGATGGGCAGGAAGTGGTCAATGCGATCCAGCAAGGCGACAAAATGGAAACCGTCGTCATCAGCGACCAGTAAGCGACGCATTGCAAATCCACGTCACGTCGGTCAGCCGTATGTCTTCGCAGTATCAGGATGAAGTGAGGCCTTGATGCCCGTGAACAGTACGGGCCATGAGCTGAATCGTTGTCGCATGAATATCAACGATATCGGACGCTTCAGGCGCATAGCCTCCGCCCATGACGGTCACAAGCCCAAGACCACGATCTGAACACGCTTTCAATACAATCTGATCACGAGTTTGAAGTCCAGCCTTGGTCAGGCTTAAACGACCATGTCGGTCGCCTTCAAAAGCGTCGGCTCCAGCAATGTAAAAAACGCAATCTGGTGAGAAACAAGCCCATACTTCTCGGAGAGCAGATCGCAAGGCCTCCTCGTAGGAAAGATCATCCGTCCGATCGGGAAGCGGGACATCCAAATCGCTGACTGTTTTTCGCAACGGATAGTTTTTCTTCCCATGTAAAGAAAGCGTGAATACCGAATTGTCGTCTGAAAAAATAGTGGCTGTCCCATCACCCTGGTGAACATCGCAGTCAACGACTAAAGATTTTTCAATCGAATTCTCGGCCTGCAAAGTTCGAATGGCCACGGCAACGTCATTGAATATGCAGTAGCCTCCCCCGTGATCCGAAAACGCGTGATGAGTACCGCCTGCCAGGTGCGCTGACCAGTGATTCCCTTTTGCAAATCGTGCAGCAGCAACGGTTGCTCCAGCTGATGTCAAACAACGCTCAACCAGACCCTCAGACCATGGGAACCCAATTGCCCGCTGGTCATGGGCATCAAGTTCTCCGATGAATACCCTTCGCAAATAATCCGCATCATGAACTCGGCTTAGTTCCTCGCTCGTTACGGGCGGACCCGGCAGCAAACGAACGGGTGCCTCAGGCCCAAACTCAGCGACCCGTTCACGCAAGGAGCTATATTTCGTCGCCGGAAAGCGATGTCCGTCGGGCAAAGGTAGAGGAATATGGTCGCTGTAAAAAACCGTCAGCATCATGTTGATCCCAGTGGAGGTCGTGATCTTTTCCGCAGGAAAACCAACGGGCCTGTCATTTTTTTGCGGCTGTGACTTTAACTCTGCAATCACTCGGGGCAATTAACGATCAGGCTGGTCCACAGCCTCCCACCAACGATGACCATGTCGGATTCAGGCACAGGATCGCTTCCGAGGTTTGATATGTCGCCAATGGTGGAGGGACGTGATTGGAAATTACGAGGATCCATGGACCCGTTCGACTGAAACCATTCGCAAGTCAAATTGACCCAAACCCGATATGTTAATGCAGTCGGCAGGGAAATCCAGATAACTGCCTGTATCACCGTGATAAAACTGTCAATGCCTGCAACTCCTGCCCCACCTCTTGAAAAAGCCTGCCCCACCTCTTGAAAAAGGAAGTCCCGCGGTGCAGCCTGGGGTGTTGCGACTTTTACCGCGGGCAATCCGAAAATCCCTCTCTTTATCGCCCGGCAGTTATGCATAACTGAGACTGAAAACGGCCCGCAAACCGTACTCTGACCGTCTCAGCAATTCACAACCACCTGAAGTCTTACCCGTTTAGAACTTATCTTAATGCTATCTTGTCGGAAGTTGTCCGTGAAAATCGTAGTTATCAGCATTCTCCTTGCCAAGATGCTGCTTGCAGCTGTTTTCGGAAAAAGCTGGCAAGAACTATTCCGCAAGTCACTTGAACGGTTTGTGCACCTCCCATGAACTGCTGTATTCATCCACCGGGTCCCGCTGAATCGATCCGATTGTGCCACAGCAGCACAGCAGTATCGCTTGTCGCTTTGCTATAAAACATCAATATGGATGACACTGTTTACATTTGTGATTCGTGTGGCGAAGAAATCGTAATTTCGGTTGATCTTTCTCAGGGTTCCCATCAGCAATTTGTGGAAGACTGTCCCATTTGCTGCCGAGCTAACGTGATTCATCTCGAAGTCGCAGAGAATGGCTCTGCGACGGCGTGGGCAGAACTTGAATGACAGCCAGGAATTGGCCCTCTGGGCTCCTCGTTCACCTTCCAGCCTTCGTCGATCGTTTTCCCCAGTGGACCACCACTTGTCAGCAGGCTATTTCCGACAGGACTCCTTTTGCTTTCGCTGGCTGCAACACTTTTTCCCAGCGTCGAGTCGTAATCTTATCGCGTCTTTGCGATCGAGTCCGCCGAGGGCCAATACACAGGTCCTGCCGCACGGGATCAATATCCTCTGGCTCCTGGCTGATTTTGCGGGTCTGTTGGCAGCTTCCCAGCGGCACTTGAGTTAAACCGGGCAAGACGCCGTAGCATTGTTTGGTTCTTTGCCCCAACTGGTGTGCATGAGTGGTTTATTCGGAAAACTATTTTTTTATAGTTAATTTTCTCGGCGAGAACACCTGCGAGGTTCGTGCTGTCTCAGAGGTAGTTGAGATCTGTTTTGATCTCCATTTCCGTGCGGTCAAAGGCTCCTAATGTCCTGTTATTTTGCAGCCATTTGCTGACCGTTTGCACCGTTTTGGACAAAACTGGCGAGGTACAAGAAGTGCTGGAATACAAGGGGCTATAAACCTGCCCGGACCACCGGAAATAGCTCAAAATCATGATTCCTCACCAAAGCGGGGGGGGACCAGAACGAGTCGATGCCGTATAATCCAACTGACGCAAAGACCTTTTGAATCTGGTATTCCATGAAAGACAAGAACTCGCCTATCAACGTTACGACCTACGATCGAGTTGCAAAACTTCTGATCGGGAATCCACAGAAATCACACGTAGAAATAGCTCAGCGTGCGAAGGTTTCGCTGAAAACTGTGATAAAAGTCTGGGATGGTACGATCCCTCGCCCGGCCGCTATCGTTTCTCGTCGTCTGGAACGACCGCAGCGTTGCCCTCAATGTGGTGCCCGCTGTATTGCATGGCCATGCATGACTTGCGAGATGGTCCACAAATCAGAATCGCTAAAGAGATTGCGCCGCGCTTGTGCGCCGATAAACCCTTTGCCATCCCACCAAAAGGCTAACCCAAGAGTACCAGCAAACTCCGCGTCATAAATCACTTAGTTTTTTTCGCAGCGACTCCATGCGATGTCGGTTGGCACCAAGATCCGAGTAGCCAACCTGAGAGCAAGAGCGGAAGTGGATCACACCTTCGTTTGGAACAACAACAAATTCGACATCGTCGACGAACCGAAACAGAGTACTTGTGAACTCGGCATGCAAGTAACCTGGGGTCTGGCTGATGATTCTTACCCCAGGCCAACCCTGTAGAATCTTATGAATCTTCTCTAGAGCAGCTTGCCCATCACCCGAGAAAAAAAGTGGGGCAATCGCGTGCCGTTGATCAGCCGCCTGGCTGGATACACAATTTGGCGAGTCCGGACAAGCTGATAGTCGACTGTCTCGCACACCAAGGTTTAGAGATCTTGTCGTCCGCATATTCAGCAGCTGTACACAGAACAGGAAAATGACAATTGATGCTATGGTTCCCACGAACAACCTGACCGTCTTATTTTCTAGCATAACACATCTTCAGGATGATCTGGCAGTCGAACTTGGACAGGGATCACAAACCGTCTGGCATTCTCGATCATGAATGTTTTTCGTTGCGATTACCGAACCACAATCGTTTCTAAAACTTCCTGTGAGCAGGAAATTCTTGACCATGGATACAACCTCTTTGCGAAACAGCAGTGAAGTGTGTCCGGCGTCGATCTCGACGAAATCACACATGCCGGCCAAATACGTACTGGACAAATGGACCACCCGATCATGGGTAGCGGCAATTACCCCAACCTCATGCTTTCCAAAACCGGGAACTTGCCGTACCTAGCTGTCTTCCACGTCGCAAATCTGACAGAGCGGTTTGCAAAACCCAATAAACTGGGACAGTTTGGTAGCTGTATGGGAACCCTGATGTGGTGAAGCCAGGGTGACAATTCGCCCGAGCTGCTGAAGAGGCCCAGTTGCCAACGTAGAACGTGCCACAATGCCGCCCATACTGTGCGCCACCAGGTGCACACGGGGAAATCGAGGGTCAGCACTTACGTTGTGAATGCGCGCTCTCAACTGGTGGGCATGCCACTCGATCGAACGCCACAGGCTCGGGTAACCCCAATTCGCAGTTTTAAACCCGGATCGCTCCAAATGCTGTTGAATTGGCCACATGACAAAAGGATTGGCTGCCAAACCGTGTAACAGAATCACCGCTTCAGAAGTTGTGCCGTATTTTTTTGTTTGTTGATCCACCACTCAAGCTCCACTACTTAACCCAACTTTTCGGAACTGGCCGTTACGATTTGTTTTGCCATTTCTAAACCACTTAACACGGCACCCTCAACTCGCAGCCCTCCACACCAATCACCACACGCTCCAATCGACAAATCGACGCGAAAAGGTATTTCCTTTCCAAAGGGTCCGGTAGTAATACAAATTACCAGCGGCGGGCAGCCGAATCGACAACAGCAAGACATGGTTTGCAAATTGGTTTTTGTTCCGAATTAGCTCATTGCCGGGGTTGAACAAAACTCTATAGTACCGCCAGACCTAAGCGGCAATGCGGTTGATGCCCCTGAAGGATCTTCAGCACAATCCATGTTCCGTGAAGATCAATCCGAAAATCAAGCAACCTCGGATGAACGGGTCTTATCACCGACCGCCAGAATCCGCCAGTTTTTTTATTTTGCAAATTGGTTAACCGGACGATAACGAACAACTCGCATGCCATCCACGAAATTCAGACAATCGTTGAAACTGCCAGTCACCCCAGAGGAACCCTTCGCCTGATGACCTTACCCCGCTTTTAGTACCAGCCTAAGTGAGAGAATCGGGGTTAAGTAACTCGGCTGTGTTCTGGAGGCTG
>Ga0310123_10001033_pt1 | contig 23742 bp, 20 predicted proteins | sample CB6_AW_1057_MG_FD_203505 | JGI IMG/M metagenome (GOLD analysis project Ga0310123, IMG submission 203505) | Marine microbial communities from Western Arctic Ocean, Canada - CB6_AW_1057 | ecosystem: Environmental > Aquatic > Marine > Oceanic | place: Canada: Western Arctic Ocean | collected... | reverse complement strand
GCCGTCGTCGTCCGGGGTGGTTCCGAGACGATGAGCACGTCTTCGGGGCACACGCCGAGGGGGTTCGCAAGATCGTCGAAGCAGGTGGACGCATCGGTGTCGGTAGCCATGGGCAATTGCAGGGCCTCGGCTACCACTGGGAGCTGTGGTCCGTTCAGTCGGGAGGGATGAGTGAGTTCGACGCGCTCAGGGTTGCCACCATTCTAGGGGCGGAGGCGATCGGCTTGGGTCGAGACGTGGGATCCATCGAGGCCGGCAAGCTCGCGGACCTGGTGGTCTTGGACGCGAACCCGCTCGACGATATTCGGAATACGAACGAGATCAGCTTCGTGATGAAGAATGGCCGGCTTTACGAAGGCGACACGCTCAATGAGACGTGGCCTCGACGGAAGAAACTCCAGCGCGGGGACTGGGTGATCCCGGAGCCGAGGACGGCGGCGGGGATCCCGTAGGGTCCCCACCCCGGTCTCACGGCATCAGACGGGGAATGAACTTGGTCAAGCCCGTGACGCTGCCGACTTCTCCACCGTAGATGTTCCCGGCCGCGTCCACCGTCACGCCCTCTCCCATGGCACCGAAGCCGCCTCCGCCCGAGGGCACTTCGCGGTCGTGCTGCGGGATGTAGTACCAAACGTCGCCCGTTCTAGCGCTCCCGATCCTGAGGCCCTTCCGCCAGTCGAGGTTGCGCTCCGGCCCAGATTCCGAGTCGATGGCGTAGAGGACGTCGTCTTCATCGATGTGCAGGCCGCTGATGCGGCTGAACTGGTCCCATTCCTCCAGGAAGTTGCCGTCCGCATCGAAGATCTGGATCCTGTTGTTGCCGCGGTCCGACACGAACAGCCGTCCCTGTGAGTCCCAGGCCAGGGCGTGTGGTGTCTTGAATTGGCCGGGCTCGTCACCCCACGTGCCCCAGCTCATGATGAACGTGCCGTCCGCCGAATACCTGTTGATACGCGCCGGCGTGTCCGGCCCGGCACCCCTGTTCTGGCCGCTGTGGCTCTCGGCCACGTAGATATCACCGTTCGGCCCTGTTATGACGTCGTTGGGCTCGGTGAGGTGCGTGGGAGGATCCCCGGCTTCACCACCGACGCCGATGGTCAGGAGGATCTCTCCTTCGGGGCTGAACTTGATGACCTGGTGTCCCAGGCCCGCCGCGCTCGGGAACTGCTCCAGCTCATTGGGCCGCGCCGATCTCGCATCGGCGATCCAGACGTTGCCCTCTTCGTCCACATGCATTCCGTGCGGCCACATCATCAGCCCCGAACCGAAGCTGGTCACCACGTTGCCGTCGGGGTCCATCTTGAGGATGGGATCGACGTCGGAGCCGGCGCATCCGTTAGCGCCGCACCGGTCGGCGACCCAGATGTGCCTGCCGTCGATGTCCGTTTGCAGCGCGCTCACCGAGCCCCACACCCGCCCCGCCGGGATGGTGCCCCAATCGCGTATGGTTTCATACGGGTTCGGCAGGCCGTTGACCGGCTGGACGACACCCCCCTCGACGACGTAGCCAGGGCCGGAGGCGGCACTACTGACGTTGGCGTCGCCGGTGCAAGTCGTCAGAAAGGTCACGAACGGTACGAGGAGAGCGGTTCTCAGGGAGGCGTAAGGCATCATCAGGGTCTCTCCGTGAAGATCATCGACGGGTTGCGCGGAAGCCCAAACAGGTTAGGGTGCGGGATGTGAATGTGCCAGATCGTGACGAACGTTTAGAGGTGGTGCTCGCCCACTCTATTGAAGGGCCCCCGGGGGCTTGGCCCTCGCGCGGGTGCTCCAGCAACCGGTGCTTTTCGTCCGAACGGGCCAGCGCCCTTTCGGCAACGACGATCTCCAGTTCTGCAGCGAATTCCGCGGCCACCAGCGCGTCCGTGCCCGCCGAAGACTCAACGATGCAGGACGGAGGGGGACATACGAAGGAAATGTTGGGGAGTGGACCAATGGGCCTGGCGATTGGGACAACCGGGCCTGTGAGTGGCGGGGTTCGGCTGCGGGAAACCTCATGTTGACCGCCGTGGCCCGACCCCTCAGGTTGTCCCCATCCATTAGGTAGGTGCCCCACGGCCTGCACCGTCGATCCGTTTCAAGAAAAGCAATTGGGAGGACAATGACGCACTGGATTCGTTTCAAACACTCCGACACGACCCGCTTTGGCGTGCTTGACAACGGCCATATCGCCGTACACGAAGGCGATATGTTCAACGCGCCAACGGCCACCGGAGAGGATCTTTCGTTGGACCAGGTCACGCCTGTAGCACCCACGACAGCGGGCAAGATGCTCGGTTTGTGGAACAACTTTCACGCCCTGGCGACGAAACTGGACTCCGCGATTCCTGAGGAGCCGTTGTACTTCATAAAGACCAACGGCTCGTACCTCGGCACCGGTGAGGTTATTCGCAAGCCGGCGTCCTACGATGGCAAGGTGGCGTTCGAAGGAGAGTTGGGCATCGTGATCGGGCGTGAATGCCGCGCCGTTTCAGAGGCGGACGCCGCCAGTCACATTTTCGGGTACACGTGCATCAACGACGTGACCGCTGTCGGGCTCCTCGGAAAGGACCCCACGTTCATGCAGTGGACACGCGCCAAGAGCTTCGACACCTTCGGTGTCTTCGGACCCGTTGTCACCACCGGACTCGATCCCTCGACACTGACCATTCGCACGGTGCTCAACGATCAGGAACGTCAGAATTATCCAGTGAGCGATATGATCATTGGACCCGTGAAGACGGTGAGCATGATCTCCCAGGACATGACCCTGCATCCCGGCGACGTCATCTGTTGCGGTACGTCCGTCGGCGTCGGCTCCATGAAGCCTGGGAGCACGATCGAAGTGAGCATCGACGGAATCGGCACCCTGAGCAATCGATACGAGAACTAAAGCGAGGACAAGGCATGAGGAGCAAAGCATGAAGATTTGTGTCGTGGGTGCGGGTGCCATCGGTGGATTGCTGGCGGTGCGGCTGTCGGAGGCCGGCGAGGACGTAACCGTGATCGACCAGGGTGCCCACCTGGAGGCGATTCAGAGCTCCGGGCTAAAGCTCTTGATGGCTGACGGCACAGAGCATGTGGCGTATAAGCTGAAGGCATATGCGAACATTTCCGAGGCGGGGCCGCAGGACGTGGTGATTCTGGCCGTAAAGAGTCAGGTGTTGCCCGTAATCGCGCCCGCCCTCGACAGCTTGATGGGGGACGACACCGTCATCCTGCCGATGCAGAACGGCTTGCCATGGTGGTACTTCCACAAGCACGGCGGCGAGTACGACAGCCGCGCGATCGAGTGCCTGGATCCCGATGGACGCCTGGCCGCCCATATCGACTCGGATCGTCTGGTCGGGTGCGTTGTTTTCCCCGCCGGTGAGATTGTTTCTCCGGGTGTCGTGAAGCACACGGAGGGGAACCGCTTTCCGTTAGGTGAACTGGACGGCAGCGACTCCGAGCGTGCGCAGGCCCTCGTCGCAATGTTTACCAATGCCGGCTTCAAGTCGTTCGTGATCGACGACATTCGCGGCGAGATATGGCTGAAGCTGGTGGGGAACCTGTCCTTCAATCCCATCAGCGCCCTGGCCCACGCCACGCTCGTGGACATCTGCCAGTACCCGCCGAGCCGCGCGCTTACGAAGTCGTTGATGGAGGAGGCGCAGTCGGTGGCTAACCACCTGGGCATCACGCTTCGCGTATCCATCGAGAGACGCATCGAGGGCGGGGAAAAAGTCGGCAAGCACAAGACTTCCATGCTTCAGGACGTGGAAGCCGGCAGGACCCTCGAGTTGGAGGCCCTATTGGGTGCCGTGGTGGAGCTCGGACGCATGACCGGCATCGCCACGCCGGGCATCGACACGGTCTATGCCCTGACGCAGCTCCTGGACAAGACCATCGCCGACGAAAAGGGTGGCGTGCAGCTACGTAGTCTCGCCTGAGTTCCTGATCCTGGGGATCGCCGTCGTGCCAGCCGGTGCGTCATGGATTGCCGACGCTCTGACCCTCTATTTCAACATCGTAGTCGCCTTCTGGCAGGGCATGGTAAGAATCGGGAGCACGCAACTACTCCTCATCGGCCTTGCTCTATGGTGGTTCTTCGGCCGGGGCTGCTGTGGCTGTGGCGAGTGTAGATGCTGGTGCGGCCGCTGCAGGTGTAACAAGGCTGAGGTCAAGGACGACGACTAGTTCCCAGGTGACCGTTCACCCTCACGAAGAGATCGGGCCCGAATCCGCTCACCCAATCACGTCGGCGTACAGCCGGCGCAGGTTCAGGCCCATGATCTTCTCGATGTCGCGCTCCGAGTAGCCTCTGTCCACGAGCCCGTCCCAGACGACCTCCATCTGGCGGGGTCCGTTGAGTTCGTCGATTTAATAGGGTAGCTCGCTGTTGGTAACCTGACTGCCTTCTTCGGCCCGTAGCTCCGGGTTCGACGACTCTCGAGGTCGAACCAATCGATACGAGCGAATCGGTGCAAGTAGCCCGGAGTGACGGTCACGGTCAGGATATTGTCGGGGTCGTATCCACGATCGTCCGTCTTGAGCCGTAGGAAGCTTTTTCCGAGCAATCCACCCCCCATCAGCAGGACCAGCGTCAACGCGACTTGCCCGGCGATCAACGACCGGGAGAGGGTGGACGATCCCACCCCGGCGCCGAGCCGGCCTCCGCTCTTCAAGTCGTGCATCAGGTCGACATCGGAGGACCGGAGAGCGGGAATCAGGCGGAAGATCATTCCCGTGGCTATCGAGATCGCCAACGCGAACGAAAGCACCCGCCCATCCAACCCGGCGTCTCCCGCACGCGTGAGCTCCGCTGGAACTAGAGCGATGAGCGCTGCCGTTCCCCAGTGAGCCAAGAGGAGACCGAGCATGCCTCCGAGTGCAGCGAGGATCAGGCTCTCCGCCATGAGCAGGCGGAACAGGCGAGCACGGCCTCCCCCGACGGTCGCGTCCCGGTTCGGCTCGTACGCAGCCGTCCATGCCCAGTTCGAGAAGGACGCTGTCTCGGCCTCGTAGACGAGGAAATCCTGTGCGTTAATGGGCAAGTCGTCGCGCAAGGGTCGGCCGGCGGCAACTCCGGGCGGAGTCGTTTTCTGAGTGATCTGTACCAGCCGGTCCGCTTCCGGGTAGGGGAGCGGGCGCAGAAGTACGGCGTCGAGAACGCTGAAAGTAGCCGTGCTCGCTCCGATACCGATACCCGCGACGGCCACGGCTACCCCTGTCATCAGAGGTGCGCTCCTCAGTCGTCGGATGGCGTATCGAACATCTTCGATGATCCCGGTGAAACGAGCGGGGCTTGGGCCGTTGGGTTGGGGCGGACCGGAGCCTCCCGGAGAACTCCGCAACGCACCCCAGAACTGCCGCGCAATGATGTGCGGCGTGAGCTTGAGCCCTTCCAGCAGTCGCCAGAGGGCGACACGCCGGGCCGAGGATCGACGGGAGAGGTCCTCGGCCTCGCGTGCGAGATCCGCACGAATCCAGTCCCCGAACTCACCGTGAGGAACGGTGACCCTCAGGACCAGGTCCGCCAGCCTAGCGATCATGACTCACCCGTGGCGTCCGCGAGGCGTTGCCACTGCGCCGCCAGCTCGGCCTTCGTCTCCTCGAGGGCGCGCATCCCCGCGGGGGTGATGGCGTAACGGCGTTGAGCGAGCTCCCGGCGCGCATTGGGCGGCACCTGATTCTCCCAAGACACCAGGCCCTTTTGGCCAAGGCGCTCCAACGTCGTGTAGAACGCCCCTCTCGACACTGCACGACCCGTCGCACTCTTGATGGCCCTGCGAATCTCGAGAGCGAACGCGCTCTCGGACTCCTCCACGACCGCGATCAGGACCGAACTCTCCAGGTATCCCAGCTTTTTCCGAGCCACTACGACCTCACTGTCTATGTGATAGACTGTAGCGACTACAATAGGGTCTGGATCTGGGAGGGGCAAGGCTCCACCTCGGCCTAGGTTTCAGCTTCCCCCCTACTGGAACCCAAACACAAGCGGGAAGAGGACCACTACCACCCACGCCCACACCGCGTACACCGGCAGGTATGCCGTCTGCCACCGCTCCAGGGGGGTAAGCCCGACCTGCCGACGGAGAAACCTGTAGTAGAGCACGGCCGACCAGCCCAGGTTCACCACCAGGATGAGGTTCTCGCCCAGGGCGGCGACCCGGTTGGGGGTGAACCCGAACTCGGAGATCCGAGCCAGGATGGCCCAGAGGGCGAGGGCGTCCACCAGCAGCGCGCAGATCACCAGGAGGAGTTGCAGCCCATCGAAGAGGCCGGGCTCCGCCTGGGGGTCCCTTGCCGAGATGGCGTAGAGGAGTAGGGCCACCACAAGGACCAAGAGCAGGTCGAAGCCGATGAGCACGTCGCGCTCCATGTCGACGCTGCTCCCCGTCCACACCATGGTGCCCAGGAACACCAAAAGCATGAGCGTGAAGAGCGGTGTGAAGAGCAGCGTGAGCACCGGTGCCATATTCTCGATGACGCTCTGCTTGGCCTCCACCAGCCAGCCGGCGATGATGATGGCGCCCATGGCGCCGCAAGGGATCACCCACGAAGTGAGGAATAACTCCAGGTCCAGGCCGATGGCACCGAAGATGACCCCGGTGATTCCCATCAGGACGCCGCCGCCCGCGGCGATGAGGGCGAAGTAGATGAGCCACTCTCCCGAGAAGCGCACGTAGTTCATCCGCCGGTGGTGGTCACGCCACCGTCCGCCGGCGTAGGCGACGCCCACGGCGAGCCACAGCGCCATGGGCAGGTGGAGCACCGCCAGCACCTCCGTATCCCCTAGCAGGGTGAACGGGAGGAGGTTCATCACGAGGGCCGCTACGATAAAGGGCGCAGCTAGCCAGAGGCGGCCGGCGGATTCCAGCCCCCGCTTCCACGCGAAGAATACGGCGAGGAGCGGGAGCACGAAGAGGCTGGTGTTTCGCATATAGAAGGACTGGGTCAGCTCAGTGCCGTCAAGAAGGCTCAAGCCGAGAAGTTCGGGGAGCTTGATGGCCACGCCCGCAGCGACGGCCAGGCCCACGGTCACCATGCCCTCCTTCCCCCACTCCAGCCCACCCTCGAGGGCCTCCGGCGCCACCACCAGCCGCTTCCACAACCGCTCCGAGTACTCATGCGCGTATTCGCGCGACAGGGAATCGAGGTCGCCGAGGCGCTTCACGGCGATGAGGAAGGCCTCTTCCTCATCCAGCCCCGCCTCCTTCAGCTCGGACACCTGGGTCCTCAGGTGGTCCTCGAGCTCATCCACGTCCATCCCGTCGATGGCTTGCCGGCGGCGCGCATAGGACCGCCACTCACCGATTCGTTCCTCCATCATTTCGACATCTCCCTGCGGTGGGCGGTCAGATTCCCTGCGGCGCGAGTCGGCACTCGTGGAACGGAGTCGCCCGAAGTGCGGAGTTGACGACTTGCCACTGGTGTCGCTGGCTGGCCAGCTCCTCCGAGCCCCTTTCCGTCAGCCGGTAGTACTTCCGTCGCCTTCCCGATTCCGAACGACCCCAAGAGGCCTTCACGTAGCCGCTGCGTTCGAGGCGGTGGAGTACGGGGTAGAGCATGCCGTCCGTCCACTGCATGTCACCACCCGAGAGCTCGTCCACGCGTTTGATGATGGCGTAGCCGTAGCTCTCACCGTCACTGAGGATGGCCAGCACCAGGGGCGTGGTCGACGCCGCGACGAGATCCTTGCCGAGGCTCATGCCAGACGGATCCGCGAACGTCGGGATGGAAGCTGCGAATACATAGAACTAGTATACATGGTGCTTCTATGTATCACAACAGGGTCAAGAAGAACGCCAGAAAGATGACCGTCGCCTCTTACTTGCTGCCGAGGGCCTGGCTCCAGATGAGACCATAGTTGAGGCCCCTTAGAACGTAATTCCAACGTCTGACAGGGGCTTTGCTTGCGCCTCCCGCCCTCAAGCTCGATCGGTCGATGCCCTGGGAGGCAATGAGCGGAGCCGGTGGGACGCACCTCCCTCCGGTCGATGGTCTCGGCGGTCGACTTCTAGACCGCTTCGCGGATGGCAGTTTTCCGCCTCGGCTCGAACCCCTCATGAGCCGCCTAACGCTCTAAATTTAACGGAGCCGGTGGGATTCGAACCCACACATCCTTTCGTACGCCGGTTTTCGAGACCGAACGGGGGTGTACCGGTTCGTACCTCTAAGGCCGTTTAAGGCCCGTTAACGAGAATTTTCCCCGGCCCCCTTTCCGGCTAGGGCCCGCTAAGACCGTGTAAGACCCGGTACGCGGGTAACGAATTGGGTAACCCCCGTGCACGCAGCCTCAGCACTTTGCCCGCCCGCGTGATCTCCCGGATCAGCCCGTGGCGGGATTGGCTGAGCTGGCGCTGTCCCTCCACAGGACGAGCACAACACGTGAAGGGTCTGAAGCCCTTCACCGTGTCGGCGACGTCTTACGGGCCGGAAGAGAGGACCCCGGCGCCTTGGCTCTTCTTCTCTAGGGAGCTCGAGCTCGCGGAAGAGAATGGGGCTCGGGTGGCGGATTGATGAGTCCGCCAGATACAGCGCGATGATGGGAAGGACGATCACGCCGCCCGCCCACACGACCAGGCCGCCGAAACTTCCTTGGCTAAGGTTGAGGATCGCGATCGGTGGATAGACCATCGCGAAACTGGCGTACGGTGTTGCGAGCGCGGAGATCACGGTGGGAGAAAGTGCATCAAGGATGCGAGGGGCCCCTACCAAGCACAGGAAGGCGACCAGACTCCCGGTGCTCGTGACGTTGAAGACGGAGCGTGCGGTCGCGGGCTTCTTCTCCAATAGCTGAAGCGTGAGCCGGTACGAAAGGACGCCGATCAGGAGCGTCACCAAGAGGTGGGCTATAGCGTGGAGGACGAGAGACAAAGGCGGGTGGCTTCCCAAGCCGAGCACGAGTCCACCGTAAAAGACATAAAAGAAGACGAGAAGCCAGAGGGCGGTGGGCGCCACGACCTCCCCCCACAGGTGATAGGCTGCCAGACCCCGGGTTGCTCCGGCGCATAGAACCAGAGGCTCATTTCGCCACCCAACGATCAGGGAGCGCGCCGTCCGTGAGGATACGCCAAGGACGAGCGCGACGGCCATGCAGAGATGTGCGATGGCCAAGATGCCCGCTTCGGTTGGTCGACTCGCGCCGGTGGTTCGCAGCGTGGAGGACACCAAGAGGCCCCTCATCAGGAACGGCGCGGCCATCATCATTACGAGGGCAATCTTTCCCTCGATCGTGTTGCGCACGCTGTCAGCAAAGCGCCGTCGAGCCATGAGTAGCTTGAATCGAGTGACCAGGGCCAGCTCCCTGTAAACTCCTTTCATTGAACCCGCCGGAGTGAGGGTCGGGCTGGGCGCCGGTCGTCGCCCAGCCCTGTGACCACTACAAGAAAGAAGAAGGACATGCCGTATGCCGCGACGGTCCCGCTGTAGATGCTCCACCTAGCGATGGGGTCCGGCGAGGCGCTCACGGCGATCGAGGCGATGATGCCGGCGCCACAGAGAAAGCCCTTCCAAAACGTCCCATGGACGTCGGCCATCTCGACTGGAGTAAGTTCCTGCATTAGGACCTCCTTGTAGAGAGTGGATTCGGGGTGAGGAGAAACGCGTCAGCGCTGAAAACCGTACTCCAGGACGCACGTCAGCGGCGTGAACATGAAGATGAGCGAAGCCGAAAGAGGGCCCCAAAGGAAGGCCGCGCCCATCATCGATCCGACCATGAACCCGCAGACGTATCCCTTGACGTACCCGGCCTCCAAGACCCCCATATCGGTAAGAGTCAGGGTCTTCATCACACCTCCTAGAATTGAGTGAGAGCTCGCGAGCATCACTCTAACCAGGGGGTATCATCGTCCTATCATCGAAAAAGGGATGGCGGGGATCGAGGAGCCGAAGAAGCGGGTCGCAGGGCTGACTCTATCGATTGCTCTCCGCCGAGCTGCGCGCCGGCGACCGGCAGCCCGGCCACTCTGCCCCCGGAGGCAGCACCCGCTGGTCTCTGGGCATCCGCTCGGAGTCCTCCGACGCCAGATAGACCAGCATCGCCGTCATAACCGCATCATCCCGCAAGTCCTCGAGGATGATCTTGTCGAACGTGTCGCGGTTGGTGTGCCACGTGTAGATGCTCGTGTCCCACCGGTTGCTGCCCATGGGGAGATCGTCACGTCGCCCGGCACCCACGTGGAAGCTGAAGGCGGGCACGCCGGCGCACACGAAGGACGCGTGATCCGTCCCTCCCGACTCGGGAGTCCCAGGGATCTCGAGGGTCACCTGATTCGCCAGCTCGCTGGGCACGCGGGCGAGCCAGTCGCCGAAGTAACCCGCCGCCGCGGTGAACCCCTGCATGGGGATGAAGGTGACGGGTCCGGTCCCGTGGTCCGCATTGAAAACGGTATGGGTACTCTGGAGGATTTCCGGGTGGTCCTCGACGAAGGCCCGGGAGCCGTTCAGTCCCTGCTCCTCGCCGTTCCACAAGGCGCCGATGATCGTGCGCCGGGGGTTTGGGGCGACACTCTTCAGGATGCGCATCGCCTCCATGATGACGACCGCGCCGGTGCCGTTGTCGAGCGAGCCGGAGGCGCCGTCCCATGAGTCGTAGTGACCTCCCAGGATCACGTACTCCTCGGGCCGGTCGCTGCCAGGAATCTCGGCGATGGTGTTGAAGACGGGGACTTCGCCCAGAAAGCGAGCTCGAGCGTCGACCCGTAGGACCGGCTGCTGGCCGTTCTCCGCGAGCCGGTACACCAGCCCGTACGCCTCACAGCTCAGGTCGAGGACCGGCGCCCGCTCCGACCGGGTGCCGAAGATCTTGGTCACGCCCCACCCCTCCGACCACTGCGAGCGGATGATCCCGGCGGCTCCCGCGGCGTCCAAGCGCTCTGGCAACACCCGCCGCTCGACGCCCGTGTTCTCCTCGCGCTCACGCCACGCGCTGATGGCCTGCTCACGCTCCTCGGTCATGCGCGCCAGCGTCTCGGGCCGCGCGAACCATTCCAGGTTGTCCTGCGGGCGGCAGCTCGTCTCCGGGCGCGAGATCAGGACGAACTTGCCGCGCACCTCCGCAAGCCAGCTCTCGAACCCCTCGGGGCTGCCGGCGTCGGTGAGGATCACAACGCCCGCCTCGACGGGCCCGTCGGTGGCCGGGCTCCACGCAGCCGCCATGCCTTCCAGCGACCGCACCCGTGGTGACACGAGGTCGATGTGGCTGATCCCGCGCTCCCACCCCCGCCAGGTACCGTACTGCTCCTTGCGGGCGTCGATGCCCCATTCCCTATACTTGGCGACCGCCCAGTCGTTGGCGCGGGCCATGGCGGGCGACCCGGTGAGGCGCGGTCCGATCGAGTCCATCATCACCTGGCCCAGATCGTAGACTTGCGAGCGCTCGACTCCTTCCTCCCAGATCTGCCGGATGACGGGGTCGTCGGACGGAAAGGACTGGGCGAGGGCTGAGTGAGGCACGGCCGCCAGGGTGGGGAGGGACACGACTGAGTATGTGAGCAGGACTCGAACCGAGGGTCTCATGGATCGCTCCGCGGGAAGATGGGACACCGACGACAGCACCGCGGAGAAAGTACGAGCGGTGGTGGGACCGGGACACCGCATGACACGGACGGAGGCCGTCACACATTGCGAATCCGTGCTTCGCCCCTAAATCTGTCTGTTCGACTCCCTCGCAGCCTGAACCCCCTGCTTCCCCATGCGTCTCGAAGGTCAGCGTGCCCTGGTCACCGGCGGATCGCGCAGCATCGGCAGAGGCATTGCCCTCGGGCTGGCCCGTGAGGGTGCCGATGTCGCGGTCAACTTCAGGCACAGCCGTGAGGACGCGGAGGACGTCGTTCGTCACATGGAGGAGATGGGGCGCCGAGCGATCGCCGTGCAGGGCTCTACGGACTCCCACTCCGACGTCGAGCGGTTCGTCGCGGAAGCGGACGACTTTCTGGGCGGCATCGACATCCTCGTCAACAACGCCGGGATCCTGAAGCGAACTCCGTTCCTGGAGATCAGCGAGGACGAGTGGGACGGCATCCTGGACGTCAACCTCAAGGGCTACTTCCTCGTGGGCCAGGCAGTCGCGCGCCGTATGGTCGAGGCCGAGACGCCTGGGGCCATCGTCAACGTGTCGTCCGCGGGACAGGCGGTGGCCGCCCCCAACCTCACCCACTACTGCGTCTCGAAGGCAGGGGTCGAGATGCTCACCAAGCAGATGGCGCTAGAGCTCGCGCCCCACAAGATCCGAGTAAACGCCATCGCGCCAGGTCTCATCGAGACCGACATGAACCGGGCCGACATCGCCCGGGACGACTTCCGTGAGCAGCGGTTGGCCCGCATTCCCCTGGGCGAGATCGGCGCCCCCGAGGATCTGGTGGGGGCGGTCGTGTTCCTCGCGTCGAACGAGGAGGCGCGCCTCGTGACCGGCGCCTCCCTGTTCATCGATGCCGGCCAGACGATCTGGGGTGCCTAGAGGCTCGGGGGTGCCTAGACGCTCGTTGTTGGGTCTGGCGCTCGCCCTCGCCACTCTCCTGGCGGCGTCTTGTCGCGGCCCCTACACCGCTCCCTCCGACTCCGCCACCTGGCACGTACGCTTCTCCCACGTGCTCTCGAGCAGCTCGGAGTTCCAACTCATGGCAGAGCGCTTCCGGGACCTCATGCTCGAGCGGACCGAGGGGCGCTTCCGCGTCGCCATCTATCCGTCGGGACAGCTTGGCGGCGAGCGCGTGGCCTTCGAGCAGATCCAGGTCGGCGCGGTACACATGGCCATCACGGGCACGCCCGTGCTCTCCGGCTGGGTCCCCGAGGGGCAGATGTTCGATCTCCCTTTCCTCTTCGAGACCCGCGACCATGGCCACGCCGTGATGAACGGCCCCATCGGCGACTGGTGGCGCGATCTTCTGCTGGAGCGCACGGGAGTCCGATCGCTGGGTTTCTTGGACTACGGATTCCGCCACGTCTACAACAAGCGTCGAGCCGTCGAGACGCCTGCCGATCTCGCCGGCCTCAAGCTTCGTGTCCTGCAAAACGCGACTTATCTAGCGGCCTATGCGGCGCTGGGCGTTCAGGCGACTCCCATGAACTACGGCGAGGTCTACTCCGCCCTCCAGCAGGGCGTCATCGAAGGTGGGGAGGCGAACGCCATCGGATTCGTGAGCAGCCGGCTCCATGAGGTGGCCAAGTTCTACAGCTTCACGTCCATCACCTACAACCCGATCACGCTCGTGGTGAACGAGCCGTTCTACCGGTCGCTTCCCCCCGATATCCGTGAGACCCTCGATCGTTCGGCGGCCGACGCCCTCGCCTACCAGAGCGAAGTCGCGCGCCGCATGGAGGCGGATGCCCTGGAGCAGATGCGCGCCAACGACGTGGAGATCTCGCGACCGGACGTAGCCCCGTTCGTTCCCGCCGTCCGGCCGGCCGTGTGGGACGAGCTGGCGGATCGGCTGCAGGATGGCGAGGCGTTGATCGCCAGGCTGGTTGCGCAGGTGAGGCGGGCGAGGCCGTGAGGGGGCTGAAGGCGCTCAACCGCCGCCTGGTCGCGCTCGAGACCTACGCCGTGGGCGGGCTCGTGGTGACGGTGGCCGTCGTGGTCCTGCTCCAGGTCGGGATGCGCTACCTCTTCTCCTACCCGAACCCGTGGAGCGAAGAGGTGTCCCGCTTTTGCTTCATCTGGATGTCGCTGCTCGGAGCCTCGCTGGCGGTAGAGCAACGGGCTCACTTCGGGTTCGATCAGGTCACCAAGGGTCTGGCTCCACGCGCGAAGAGAGCCGTGGAGGCGTTCGCTTGGGCCGTCGTGCTGATGTTCTCGCTCCTCCTCATCGCCACGGGCCTCGCCCTCATGGACCTCACCATGGGAGAGCGCTCCTCGGCCCTGAACCTGCCCATGGCTCTCGTCTACGCTGCGGTTCCCGTGTCCGGCGTGCTGATGGTGATCCACATGTTGGCGGGGCCGGGGCCAGGGGCTGGGGACCCACCGACCGAGGGAACCGGCTGATGGGCGGCCTCATGCTGGGCACCTTTGGAGCGCTGGTGTTGGCCGCCGTGCCCATCGGCTTCGCCCTCGCGACCGCCGCCAGCATCGCCATCGTGATGGCGGACTTGCCCCTCGTGATCATCCCGCAGCAGATCGTGGCCGGGATGGACTCATTCCCCATGCTCGCCGTTCCGCTCTTCATCCTGGCGGGCTTTCTCATGGACGTGGGGGGGATCAGCCGCCGCTTGGTGACGCTGGCGCGCGCTCTGGTGGGACACCTTCCCGGCGGGCTCGGGCAGGTAGTCATCATGGCGGAGATCTTCTTCTCGGGTGTCTCGGGCTCCACATCGGCGGATGCCGCGGCCATCGGCGGGATCATGGTGCCCCAGCTCACGGAAAACGGCTACAGCCGCGCGCGCTCCACGGCCATCGTCTCGGCCGCGTGCGGGATGGGGATCCTTATTCCGCCGGCCATCGTCATGGTTGTCTACGGCGTCATCGGCAACGTCTCCGTGGGCGCGCTGTTCGTGGCCTCCATCACGCCCGCGCTGTTGATGGCCGTGGGGTTGATGACGCAGATCGGCTGGCAGGCCCGGCGGGAGGGGTGGCCGGCAGGGGAGCGCGCATCTTTCGCAGAAGTTCGGCGCGCGGCCATCGACGCGCTACTCCCCCTCCTCATGATCGTCGTGATCCTGGGAGGCATCCGCTTCGGCCTCTTCACCCCGACGGAGGCCGCGGCGGTCGCGGTCGCCTACGCACTACTCCTGGCCGGGCCGGTGTACCGGGCTCTTCCGCTGCGGGAGCTGTGGAGCAAGATCATCCAAACCGCCGTGGTCTCGGGCATGGTCCTGTTCGTGGTAGGCGCCGCCCACCTTCTGGGGTGGGTGCTGGCCGTCATGCAAGTGCCGCAGGCGCTGGTGTCCTCGCTGGTGGGGATGGGGGGCGGCCAGGCCGGCTTCATGATTCTCACAATCCTCGTCTTCCTCCCCCTGGGCGCGATCCTCGAGGGCGTGCCGGCGGTCGTCATGCTGGTGCCGATCCTGTTGCCGCTGGCGAGGGAGCTCGGGATCGACCCCGTGCACTACGGGACCGTGATCGTAGCGACGCAGGGAATCTCCGTGTTCCTGCCGCCCGTGGGGGTGAGCCTGCTGGTGGCCTGCTCGGTGGGAGGGGTGGAGCCGGCCGAGGTGGCACGCCCGCTGTGGCCCTACCTGGCGCTCATGTTGGCGCTCACAGTGGTCATCGCGCTCGTGCCGGAGGTGGTGCTCTTCCTGCCGAACCTGTTGGGATACTGAGGTTCAGCCTGTCCCGCAAGGGGCGCTCGTGCGATGCCCCCAATCAGGTGGACGCCCCATGAAGCTCGATTGCGGATCAGTCCGAGCTGGTCGAGGAGAGGTCCGATGGGAACAGCCGGCGAGTAGCGTTCGGTAACCGAGAACCGAAACGAAAGTCTTGTGGGCCACGCAGAACCCAGCCACTCTCGTGAGCCGGCGATAACTACGCGACTGGTTTCCATCGCCGTCTCGGCCACTCCTTCCCCCCAAAAACATCGCTATGACGATGCGCTACGCGCAGTTTCACCCCGATTACGCTGACGTTGCCGACTACTTTGACCGGGTCGCCAAAACGTTCGGACTTACCGTAGCGGGTAACGTTTCGGGTAACTCCCTTTCCCCCGTCCAAACCCTCGCGGGTGACGGTTCCTCGTAAGTCGTTGTGCTATAAAGCGGAGCCGGTGGGATTCGAACCCACACACCCTCACGGGCGCCGGTTTTCGAGACCGGTGCAATACCAGTTATGCGACGGCTCCCGGACGGGATTGTTGCTCGTTGGGTCGGTATGCTTCGCCCGGATGGAGCTGCGGTCGCCTACGGCGATCCTCGCTCGTCTCGCGGTCACCTCCTGGACCGCATCTGCGGGTCACCTTTTTGACGCTCGGCTCGAACCTGCAGTTCTGGCAACCGCCTATCGGCGGCTGCCGCGGGCTCGCGCATGCGAGCCCGCTAATCCGGGCTTCGAACGATGCGATCTTTCCATTTCAATCGGGGCGCCCGGATTTGAACCGGGGACCTCTGCGTCCCGAACGCAGCGCTCTACCGGACTGAGCCACGCCCCGAATTCCACCCTCACCGGCCAAACACGTTTCTGTGGAAACGCGTGGGCGCGGACCTGCGTAAAGCGGACTGTTTCAAGCGGATGGGGTGGGATTCGAACCCACGAGGGTATTAACCCACACGATTTCCAATCGTGCGCCTTAAGCCGCTCGGCCACCCATCCAGTTGTCGGTGGAGGGAAAGGTGGGGCTCGAACCGAATCCCACCACCATCATTTCACCACCTCTAACGGAGGGAGTGGGATTCGAACCCACGCGGACTTGCGTCCAACGCCTTAGCAGGGCGTCGCCTTAAGCCACTCGGCCATCCCTCCCTAAGTTGCCCCTCTAGGGCTCGAACCTAGACTCTCCGGAACCAGAATCCGGCGTGTTGCCAGTTACACCAAGGGGCAGTGCAAAGCCACCGGTCGGATTTGAACCGACGACCCCGTCATTACGAGTGACGTGCTCTACCAGCTGAGCTACGGTGGCAACCAGTGGAGCCGAGGGGAATCGAACCCCTGACCTCTTGAATGCCATTCAAGCGCTCTCCCAACTGAGCTACGGCCCCTATGGGCGCGAGAGGATTCGAACCTCTGACCTCTACGATGTCAACGTAGCGCTCTAACCAACTGAGCTACGCGCCCGATCCTCTCTCCTCGACCATACGAAGCGCGCCCGGAGGGATTCGAACCCCCGACCTCCTGGTCCGTAGCCAGGCACTCTATCCAGCTGAGCTACGGGCGCAAACAAACTGCAATGAAATTCGCTCGAGGCACGCTCCAAAACCACAATGCCAATACCCCGGCCGACCACTCCTTTTCGCGAGGCGAATGTTGTGTAGGGGTAGGAGGGCAAGGCGACCCGACTGAGGCGTACATCCGTATGCCGCGGGGAGGGATCGATCGCAGTCCTGACGCCGCCCTACGCAAAATTCGTCCGCGAAAAGTGCCCACGACAGGACTCGAACCTGTACGCCGTTTCCGACACCAGTCCCTCAAACTGGCCTGTCTACCAATTCCAGCACGTGGGCCCAACGGTTCTGCCACTGCATGTACCAAAAAATGCTCGAGGAGGGACTCGAACCCTCACGGGGTTAACCCCCACAGGGTCCTGAACCCTGCGCGTCTACCAATTCCGCCACCCGAGCCGTCTCATGTGGACTGGAGCCGAGGGGAATCGAACCCCTGACCTCAGCGTTGCGAACGCTGCGCTCTCCCAACTGAGCTACGGCCCCGGCATACTCGACCCATTTACTTTCAAACAACGCTTCAGCGGGGCTGACGGGACTTGAACCCGCGACCTCCGGTGTGACAGACCGGCACTCTAACCAAACTGAGCTACAGCCCCTACGCTCACCTCATCCTCACCGAGCGTTAGCCCGGCTTCCTACATGCCCTCACGGGGAATCGAACCCCGGTTACCAGGTTGAAAACCTGGCGTCCTAGCCGTTAGACGATGAGGGCGACTCCTCCACCAACTGTTCAAACAGGCCCGGAGGGACTCGAACCCCCAACCCCCGGTTTTGGAGACCGGTGCTCTACCAGTTGAGCTACGGACCTCTGACGTCCATCGGTCTGGACCGCGCCAATCCTACAGTGGCCAGGGGCGGAATCGAACCACCGACACCACGATTTTCAGTCGCGTGCTCTACCAACTGAGCTACCTGGCCCGTCACCTCGATCATACTGCACGCGCCACCCGGCCCGCTACCTCGCGCACTACTGAAAAAAATCCGCCCGGGCCTTTCGGCTTCGGGCGGCTCGTCGAGGGATACGCACTCCGTCGATCTAGAGGCACCCCTCCGCCGCCCACCTTCGCGGACTAGACCACGAATCGGTCATTGTCCACCCTCGCGCTTGTTCGGCATCTGTCTGAAACATCGACCGACTTTCAACCAAGGCTGAAGAGACAACACACGGAAACGCCGCCCGAAGGCGGCGCATCTCACCAAAGTAGCGGGGGCAGGATTTGAACCTGCGACCTTCGGGTTATGAGCCCGACGAGCTACCAGACTGCTCCACCCCGCAATAGAGAGGTAAAGGTATTTGAGATCAGGCTAAGGTTCAACCCTGGTTTAGTCCTCTTCCCTGGGACCCCAACCGGCCCCGTTCATGTTAAAATCTCTCATGCGCAAATCCTTTGAGGAGTGATGACGATGACGAAGAGAAGTTGGATGTGGATGATCGCCGGGGCGGTGCTCGCGTTGCCCATGGGCGGGGCGGCTCAGGGCCCGATGGGGGAGCAGGGGATGAGGGCCTGGCACGAGGAGCAGTTGACCGATTTCGAGGCCATGCGGGACAAGTTCCTCGCCTTGGCTGAAGCGTTCCCGGAAGACACGTGGGACTGGACTCCGATGGACGACGTGCGGTCGGTGCGTGACGTGATGGCTCTGATCGTGGCCGAGGGCTACCTCTTTCCCGTGCTCTGGGGCGTGGAGGCGCCGGAGGGTGTCGAGGAGGCGTTCGGAGCGGAGATGGAGCGGGTTGGGGCGATGTCGCGAGCTGATGTGATCCGTGAGATAGAGCGGGCGTTCGAGCACCTGGTCACTTCGACGCGTGACCTTGACGTTGGCGCAGCAGGTTTCGGAGGGGAGCTGGTTCGGGCAGCCCATCAGCGTCGTGGGCGCGATCGCTTGCGCCAGCGGAGATATGCACGAACACCTGGGCCAGGCCATCGCCTACGCGCCCACGAATCACATCGTGCCCCCCTGGAGCCGTTAGGGAGCGGGAACCTGGCCTCGACCCCGCCGATTGTTAACCCGGGAACCGATCAGATTGACATCGGAGGGTCGGGAGGATGGGGGATCGGTCGGTCGACCCGATCAACGAGGGGTCGGCCGGCGCGTTCCAAACGCTACCCGCTGGTGCATCTCCATTGTACTCTAGGCATCGGGCTCCGTAGCCAGTCCGCGTGACCGTGCCGCCGGCGCCGATGCACAATGGACGCTGTCCTCAACCAGAAGAGATCTCATGAGACGAATCCATGTTCGAACGTTGTCCCCGGTGATCGCGCTGTTGTTGTCTGTCACGGTTCTGGCGTGTGGGGACGGGGGTGGCGGCGGCGGCAGTACCGAGCCCGTGGTGCCTGCCAGCATCACGGTGACACCCGAGAGCGTCACCTTCTCATCACTCGGAGAGACCCGCCAGCTGAGCTGGTCCGTTCTGGATGCGGCGGGGAGCCCGGTCAACGTCCCCGTCGGCTGGGCTAGCTCCAATACCTCCGTGGCGACGGTGAGCACCGGGGGTGTGCTAAGCGCGGTGGGCGACGGTACTGCGACGATCACCGTCGCGGCGGACGAGTTCGTCGACTCGATGGAGGTGACCGTGGCACAGATGGCGGCGGCCCTGGTCGTCCTGCCCTCTTCGCTGTCCCTCATGGCGACCCTGACGGATCGCATCAGCGTTCACATCGAGGACGCCCAGGGTAATGCGATGCTCAATGCGACGGTCGCGTGGGGGAGCGACAACCCTGCCGTGGCGACCATCGATGCGGCGACGGGTGATATCACGGGCGGCGCGGTCGGCACGGCCACGATCACGGCGACGTCCGGTACGGCCTCGAGCGACGTTGCGCTGAGCGTCATTCCGCTCGCCACCGCGACGTTCAGCGGCTCCGTCGAGCCCATCTTTACCATGACCTGTGCCAGAGCGGGCTGTCACACCGGCGGGAGTGCCCCGAACGGTATGGATCTGAGCGCGGGAAACGCCTATTCGAACACCGTGGACGTCGCCTCGACAGACGTGCCGGCGATGGAGCGGGTGTCGCCCAACGCGCCTCTCGAGAGCTACCTCGTGCACAAGCTCCGGGGCTCGCAGGCTGTGGTCGGCGGAGCCGGATCGCGCATGCCCTTGGGTGGATCGGTCAGCAATGACGAGATCGCAGCCATTGTCGCGTGGATCTTGAGTGGGGCGGCGAACAACTGAGCGCCCACGGGCCGTCGGCTTCCTACGACACCTGTATGGTTCGCGTGAACAACTCGTTGTTCTCCCAGCGGGTGCGTTTCATGCTGAGGTCCACTGGTTGTGTACGGCCCTCTGCGTCGGTGGCGCGCGACACCACGGTGTGTTCGCCGGGTGCGAGTCCTGCGGTCTCCAACGAGAAGAACGTCCAGGTGTGGGGATCGTCCGGTCGCTCCAGGGTGGCGGCACGCCAGTCTTCGTCGTCGACCTTGACCTCGACCCGATCCAACGGCGTCCCGTCGCTCCAAGCCGCGCCGAAGATCGTGAAGTCGTCCCCCGAACGCGTCACCCTGGCGATGACCGACTTGACCCTCAGACGTGTGACGGACGTTTCCACCCACTGGGTCTTGCCGTTCACGTCCCTGCCCATGAGGGTGACGTAGTCCTTGGCCATGAAACGGGTCATCAGCCGGTCGGCACTCAACTCGACCCTCTGGAGCCACTTGACCTGGCACACCCCGTACCAGCCGGGAACGATGAGGCGCACCGGGAATCCATGCACGACAGACAGGGGTTGGCCGTTCATCTCGTAGGCCAGCAACGGCCCCCGCTCGCTCACCTGGTCCAGTGACATGGAGCGAGCAAAGTTCTGTTCGTACTCGCCGCCTCGAATCTCCTCCACGCCCGTGTCCGCGGCCCAGAAATGGGCCTCCCGAGAATCGGTCGTGGGCCTGGCTTCGGCGAGGAGCGGCAGAAGCGGGGTGCCCGTCCAACGGGCGTTCCCCACCATACCGTGGAGCATGCCCCGGGAATTCCCTCCGCACTCGAACACGGTGGTGGTCTCGACCCTCGGCCGGGACTGGAGGTCCTGAAGCGTGAGCGAAAGAGGTCGCTCGACGAGGCCCGTGAACTGGAGGCGGTAGGAGGAGGCGTCCAGCTCGGGGTATCCGTAGTGGGAGACGTTGAAGAAGTCCTCCGTGGGCGTCACCCAAGAGGAGAGCTCTCGCATGTCCTGAGCGATTCGGCGCTGACCGGGCAGGTCCGCGTCGCCCTGCGGCCTGAGTCCCGTGAAGTTCTCGCCCACGTCCGTGAACGGCACCACCCGGGCTTCCTGGGCGAACCAGGTCGCGGGCCAGCCAGACACTGGCGTCACGGCCAGTCCCACCGTGACCAGTCCGGCTTGCCGCACCACCTCACGCCGGCTGAGGACGGAATTCGTGGGGTTGCTGGAATGGTTGCTATTCACGGCGGGCCTCCGATACAGGGGTTCCGTTTCCGGGTCGGGGTAACGTGCGGGGCGGGGCGGGGCCGGTCAATATGGAGAGTTGAAGGAGCGGGTGCCGAATTGATCCGCCCGGTCCCCTGGCTTCCGGTACTCGCGGCGCGATTTCCCCCGTATGTTGCGGGCATGATCATCAACAGGGCCTACATACTGCTCACGCTGCTCCTCGCCGCGTGCTCGACGAGCACCCCCGTGGAGGCTGAGTCGACCGCGCTGCTCACGACCATCCCGGTAGCCGGAGCTGCGGGCGTTGATGTCAACGCTCACATCGAGGTGCGGTTCGATTCCCCAATCGCGCCTGGGACCGGACACCCCATAGCGCTGCAGGTCGGAGACTGCCCCGGACCGGCGGTAGCGGGTACGTGGTCACGGACCGCTGACGGCATGGGACTGAGGTTCACGCCGACCCAACCCCTCGATCCCTCCACTCTGTACACCATCCACGTGGGTGGTGGCATGACAGACGCCGACGGAGGCATCATCAATCTCGACCTCAACGGCCCAGCACTCGGTGGAACGTGGGTGACGCTCGAAATGGTTATGGGCATGACCGCCATGGGAATGGGCCCGTCACACAGCGGGCCGGAGTGGCTCTACCTGAACGGGATGCATGGGCTCGCCTTCGCCTTCACCACGGGCTCATGAACGGCACTGCTCGGGTCAGTCAGGACAGTCGCGTCCGGGACGGGGCCATACACACGATCAGGGGGCGCAGGGTGTGAAGCACCTCGATCGTGTCGCCCTGGGCTGCGAGTACGTCGGGGAGTCGTCGGTACGCCTGGGGTGCCTCATCGAGATCGCCGCCGCGTAGCACGACCCCCTTCTCGTCTAGCCATGCCTCCATCTCGTCATGGTTGATCTTTCCCGGCCGAACCATCCGACCTCTCTTCCACTTACCTGCCGCTTCCATCCTGCCCATGACGCGGCCCGCTCCGTGGACGGTGGAATGGAGCGCGCGGTCATCGGTCTCGTTGGAGCCTTGTATGATCACAGAATCATCGCCCATCGAGCCGCCGACAAACCCTTTCTGACCCGGGAACGCGGGCGTAGCTCCCTTACGGACGACCACGAGTTGCTCGCCCCCGTGGTCCTCTTTCCACGCGAAGTTGTGGTGGTTGTGGACCAGCTCGAGCTCCCCGCCACCGAGGATGTCCACCACCTTCCGCGTCACCCATGCCCTTCCGGTGTAGGCATACTCACCGGCCAGGCTCATCGCCTCCCAGTAGTCGTGACCGAGCGGGGTGTCGAGGCCGAGCAGCACTTCCGTGTTCATGTCGGGCCGGTCGCCCCAATTGAGACGTTGAGCTAGCGCGACGAAATTGTGAGCGAGGTTGAAGCCGAGCGCCCGGCTCCCGAAATGGACGCCCACCCATACCGCACCCGCCTCATCGGAGAACACGTCCACGTAGTGATTGCCGCCACCCGTCGTGCCGAGCTGCACCCGAGCCTTCCCCTGAAGGTTGCCTCGGTACTTCCTCGGGACGACGGCCCACCTGGGGTCCTCGAACAGTGGATCGTCCTTCGGCGCGTCGTCGCAGGAGTTCGACATCCCCGGCCCGAACGCGATCGTATCGAAAATTTCGTCAGCCAGCTCGGGCAAGTCGTCCACCAGAGTCTCGGCATTCAGGTCGGTGCGGATCGCCGCGTTCCCGCAGCCGATGTCCACTCCCACGCCGATCGGTGAGACCTCGTTGCGATACGCGGCCACGCCTCCGATGGGCATGACGTACCCCAGGTGGCCGTCCGCCATCAACGCCGCCCGCTCTGCCCTTGAAGCAACATCGTTGAATTGCTCCAGGGTCTTGTCGTCATGCACTCCAAATACGTGCGAAGTCATGGGTTCGTCTCTCCGCGATCCGAATTGCGTCGGGTATGGAGCGTACAAGTTACTCGAGTGGATGTCGAAGCCGTCGGCGGAAGGCGGCGAAGTGTCCTGACGCCAGGTTTGACCCGGTCTGCCCCTCCCCCTCACGTTGTTGCATGTCCCGGTTACCGAAGTCGCTCGTTGTTCTCGTTCTCCTGGCCTTCACGCCCCCGTCCGTAGCGGCCCAGACGGCGGGTACCTCGAGCCGAACGCCCGGGACCGCGCGCATCTCCGAGGAGATACGGTCGCTCAGCACGTACCCGTTCTCGGAGCCGAATCCGGTCCCGATCCTGACCCGGGATCCGCGTCTCTATCCCTACCACTCGTTCGATGGGTACTCCGCCACGGCCGAGCCCCGGGATTGGAAGGTGGTGCGGCTCGAGAACGATTACATCGAGGTCTTCGTGCTGCCCGAGGTCGGAGGGAAGGTGTGGGGCGCCGTGGTCAAGGAGACCGGCCACGAGTTCATCTACCGAAACGAAGTGATGAAGTTCAGGAACATCGCGCTCCGCGGCCCGTGGACCTCGGGCGGCATCGAGTTCAACTTTGGCGTCATCGGCCACACCCCCTCCACCGCCACGCCGGTGGACTACGTGATCCTCGAGAATCCCGACGGAAGTGTGAGCTGTTGGGTGGGCGGCCTGGATCTGCCGTCCCGCACCCACTGGAGAGTGG
>Ga0310123_10001032_pt1 | contig 23743 bp, 19 predicted proteins | sample CB6_AW_1057_MG_FD_203505 | JGI IMG/M metagenome (GOLD analysis project Ga0310123, IMG submission 203505) | Marine microbial communities from Western Arctic Ocean, Canada - CB6_AW_1057 | ecosystem: Environmental > Aquatic > Marine > Oceanic | place: Canada: Western Arctic Ocean | collected... | reverse complement strand
AGAAAATCCGCTACCACTTCTACCACTTTAAGGGCCAATTACCACTTGTAACCGCGAGAAAATGCGATAGTTTGCGTGTGTCTGCGAATGTAGTTTTATTTTATAACTCAGGCTGTAGACATCCTTTACGGCACGCTTTGCGCTCGAGGGTTAGCGTACTACGGAACCGAAGGGCAGCGGAAACCGTGCCAGCGAACAGACGAAATAGACAATCGCGTGCGAACATGGCTGCAGCATGCTCCTGGGGTGAAGATCAGAAATTTTGACACGTTGAATTGGAACGCGCCTTCTTGCCGCGTGACATCATCGCGAAAGCGTTACGTATTTGGCAATGGCAAGTCTAGTGTCGGGTAATGTAACGACCGTGGCATTTTCATTTGTCGGGCCACAATTGACGAGTTGAAATGCAGCCGCTGGTGAATCTCGGATGGTCAAAAAAGTGAATTTGCCTGTAGGTGGCGGATCATCCATGAGTTTTGGCAGACAAAATCGACGAATCGAGCCGCTGGATAGTCTTGACTGGATGCTTTTGCCTTTCAACCCCAGCTTCGTTGCAAGAGTTTCTCAGCCCACATGGCGGCTTTCGATTCGCGTGTCTTCCGCGATGCGACCGCCATCACCGTTGTGCATGTGGTTGCGGTTGAACCCGGTGGCTATGATCTGATTGAGTGTCGCGTCGGGAAGCAGGTCGCCAGCAAGCATCTCGATTGTGAATTGATCGAGCGGCATTCGTTCTTCGTCATCGCTGGATGTGATCTGCGAGTAGAGTTCGCTGTCGGTGACTTTATTCGGAACAATGACGTGGTAACCACCGCGATCTTGGAACGCGCCGTCTTTCGTATCGAGTCGCAACTCTGCCTTGCGCGAGGCGGCGTCCGGCCCGTGGCAATGAAAGCAGTTCTCGGACAAGATCGGCTGGACGTCGCGGTCAAAGTCGATCTCGTCGGCATGGCTCGCATTTGCGACGCACACCAAAAAGAGAAAGAAAAATAAACGATTCATTTTAGTTGGTTGCAGAAATTGTAAGACAGGGACATGAGGGGTACGGAACTATTGTAGTCGTAAACGATTGTCTACATCGACTATGTGTCGCGCGAAGCTTGATTTGCCCGTGGTTTCTCGAATCCGCGATCGTGGTACGATAGTCGTTTCAGACGATCCATTTTCAAACCGGGAGAAACCCTAAGATGATTACCGTTGGCATGAACTATCACGTCATTGATGGAAAACAACAAGATTTCGAAGCAAAGTTCGCGGCAGTAATCCAGGCATTGAATGTTGCTGAGGGTCACAGTAATTCGACATTGTGGAAAGACGTCAGTGACGACGCATCGTACCTGATCACCAGCGAGTGGTCGGACGAGTCGGCTTTTAACGAGTTTATTCAGAGCCAAGCCTTCCGTGATGTGACCAACTGGGGCAAGGAACAAATTCTTTCCGACCGCCCACGACATAAGATTTATAAGAGCTAGGCTCTGTCGGGAAATCCGTAGCATAGCCAGCTTGGTTGTCCGTTCATTTCGAAATACCGGCTGGCAAGCTCTGCTACGATCCCGTCTCTTTATCAATATGCTCATTTCTTTCTAATACTCTTTGTTCGATAGAATTTCACCAACAAAACCACTTATGGCAGTTTTGATTCAGATTCGTGACGCACACAAGAGCTATGGCGACCAGATCCTGCTCGATGGTGCCGAGGCGACTTTGATCGACGATGTCAAAGTTGGTTTTGTCGGGCGTAATGGGGCCGGCAAATCGACGCTACTGCGGATTTTGCTGGATGAAGAGGAACTAGAATCCGGCGAGGTCATCAAGCATCCCGACCTACGTGTCGGATACCTCCGGCAGCACGATCCGTTTCAACCAGATGAATCGGCACTCGACTTTCTGATGCGCGACAGCGGTCAGCCCGATTGGAAATGCGGTGAAGTGGCTGGGCAGTTTGAACTGAAAGGCACGTATCTCGAAGGGCCGGTTTCAAAACTCTCCAGCGGCTGGCAGACACGTGTAAAACTGGCAGCGTTGTTGTTACACGATCCGAATTTTTTGTTGCTTGACGAACCGACGAATTTTCTTGATTTGCGAACACAGATTCTGTTGGAACATTTTCTGCGTGGATTTCGCCAAGCGTGTTTGATTGTCTCGCACGATCGTACGTTCCTGACGGCGACTTGTACGCACACGCTAGAAATCTCGCGCGGTAAGTTGACGATGTATCCCGGCAAGATCGAAGCATTTATTGAAAATCAAAAGGCCCAGCGCGAACATGATCGCCGCTTCAATACAACCGTGATCGCCAAACAACAAAAGTTGCAGAGATTCGTTGACAAGAACCGTGGGAGCCCGAAAACTTCGAGCCAAGCACGTTCGAAACAAAAACAACTTGATTGCCTGCGAACGACTGAGATCGAGGTTGATGACGCGACCGCACACATCCGCCCTCCCATTGTCGAACCTCGGCAAGGTCCTGCCGTGCGTTGCATTAATCTGGAAATGGGCTACATGCTTGAAGGCGGCGATAAACTGAGCATCGCCAGCGGCATCGACCTGGAGATCGAACATGGTTCGCGAACGGCCATCGTCGGCGACAATGGCCAGGGAAAAACCACGCTATTGCGCACGCTTGTCGGGTCGCTGGAGAAGCTCGGCGGCGGAGTTCGTTGGGGCCATCATTGTGAAATCGGCACGTATGCCCAGCACGTTTACGCGAGCTTGCCTGAGCATCAAATGGTGCTCGACTACCTTGAGGACAAAGCCAATCCGGAGACCACCGACCAGCATGTTTTGGCGCTCGCGGGCGCGCTGTTGTTTCGCGATTCGCATGTGAAGAAAAAAATCAAAGTATTATCCGGGGGCGAACGTGCTCGGCTTTGTCTCGCAGGTCTTTTACTCGGCACTTACAACATTCTGGTGCTCGACGAACCAGGCAACCATCTCGACGTTGAAACAACCGAAGCCCTCGCACAGGCGCTGCTCGCATACAAAGGCACGGTTATTTTCACCGCTCACGATCGTTCCTTCATGCAACGCGTCGCCACCTACGTGATCGAAGTCCGCGAAGGCCGGGTAAGAAACTACATCGGCGACTACGACGCCTATCTATACGCGATCAATAAGGAGATTGATGAAGGCGAGCGGCATTTCAAATCGAAAAACGCGAAATCGCCACCATCCGGTAAACTTGCCAAAGCCAACCATCGAACCGCTCATCAAGATCGACGAAAGATTCGGAAGAAGATTGGCAACTTGGAACGCAAAATTGCTCACATCGACGATAAAAAACGGCAGCTCAACAAAGAGATGCTCGAAACGACCGACGCTGAAGAAGCTCTGCGTTTGCACAACGAGGTAGCGGACATTACGAAAGAACTTGGCGAAGCGGAAGAAAGCTGGCTTGAGTTGCAGAAAGAATTCGGCGAATCTGAGTTTACGGCGTAACGCACTGTTCGGGATCCCATTATGTCGGAATCAAAGGCATTCGAAGTCCGCATCACACAGCTCGAAGAAACCGTTTTACACCAAGAGCGTTTAGTCCAACAACTAAACGAAATCGTCATCCAGCTTCGCGCGGGTCTCGAGAAAATGGAAGCCGAAAACGAGGAGCGTCGGCGACAAGTCAAATGGCTCACAGAAAATAATTCGATCATTGAAGATCGGGCAGACAAGAAGCCGCCCCATTACTAAGGAATGTGGCACTCGAGCTACTCGACGACTTACACTTCCGCCAGCGTTGCCGCAAGCGACTCGGGCGCCGTGTCTTTTATGCCCACATTTCCCAGATGAGTCAGAAACGACTCTCAGTGGATTAGATTATGGCGAAGTTGCGTCGTGCTGACGTACTTTTCGGCAAGGACACGAAGGTGCCGGAGATCTGCAAGCAACTTGAGATCGCTGAACAGACCTATCACCGTTGGCGACTGAGGTACGGCGGCATGCAACCGAAAAACCTGTGCCACGGATTCGGTTTTCGTTTGTCCAAAATTTACGACTTAATTCCTTAACCATGTTACTTCTTAACTTGTGAAGCCGGGTCGAAATTTGTACCGAAGCAAACGGAATGGGGTGTAGAGTTTAAGAGAAACTGGTGGTATGCAGCGTGAGAACATGCGAATGGCTAGAATTGCGAACGCCGTCGAGCGATGACCGAGCCGAAGTCATTGATGCTCCAGCGAATGACCTCTGGTGAATGGTACCCAGCATGGCGTGATTCGGTCGGCATCCCCGCCCTCGATCCACTTTATGTTCCCCAATCCACTACCCTGCTGTTGGCCCTCTTGGCCCTGGTAGCCGCACCGCTTCGAGTGCGGTGTGGGTGATGTTTGGTGCACCTCGGTCTTTCCCTGTAAGGGCTTCCATGGGGAGTGAAAGAATTCACTACCACTTCTACCACTTTAAGGGCCAATTACCACTTGCAACCGCGAGAAATTGTGATAGTTTGCGTGTGCCTGCGAATGCAGTGTTATTTTATAACTCAGGCTGTAGACATCCTTTACGGCACGCTTCGCGCTCGAGGGTTAGCGTACTACGGAACCGAAGGTTAGAGGTTCGAATCCTCTGGGGTGTACTTGCTCTTTTTTCAGATCGTCACGCACTTTATCAGACTGCGTGTTTCTCGGGGTTTCTTGAGGTTCGTGTTTTTCTGCGGGCCACTCTGAGTCGTTTTGATGCGATCTGCCGTCCACTGTGCGTCCACTGGCGTCCACTGGCTGCGTGATCCTCTAGAGCGTTGGAAGCTCTTAGAACAGCATTCTGACGGTCCTCGCTAGTCACCACTAAATGTTCTCTATCATAGTGACGTTCTCTAGTTGCTTGGTTGTTTCCGATCCATGCGTCAATCTCGGACCGTCTGTAGCCAAGACGTTCCAACTCATTACTTCGATAACCATGGAAAACGCGGCGTCCTCCTCCATGCGGTTGGCGGGCTCGCTGCAGGATCTTTTTACCTGCCTTTCAAGCGCGTGCGCCGTTGGTCGTGGGAGTCCTACTGGCTGGTTGGCGGACTGCTGATGTGGGGGACTTGTCCACTCATCGCGGCGGTGGTGACGATACCGGAATTACTCAACACCCTGCAGCTAGACAAACAGGCCAGCCTGATCACCCTGCTGTGCGGGATGGGCTGGGGGTGCGGCCATATCACCTTCGGACTGTCAATTCGATATCTGGGGATTTCCCTGGGCACGGGACTGTCGCTCGGCTTTTGCACCTTCTTCGGTTCGCTGATGCCAACTTTGGTGAAAGGCACATTTTTCACGTTACTCGCTGCTCCGGCGGGACAGTTTGCCCTGGCAGGCCTGGCAATCTGCCTGGTAGGGATCGTGTTGACTGCCTGGGCCGGCATGTCGAAAGAGAACGAGGTATCCGAGGAAATCAAAAAGGAGGGAGTCGAAGAGTTCCAGTTCTTCCGTGGGGTGTCGGTGGCATTGTTCGCCGGTGTGATGAGTGCCTGCTTTGCATTTGGCATTGAGTTTGGCCAACCACTGCAGGAACTTGCCGTCACCGAAGGCGGAGCAGATCCGATCTACGCCAACAACGCCCCTCTGCTCTTGATCCTGTGGGGTGGGGGGCTGATGAATTTTCTTTTTTGTATTACGCTAAACCTACGTAATGGCAGTGTTAGCGATTATGTCGATCGAGAAAAACCGCTGGCTAACAACTATATTTTTTGTATCCTCGTTGGACTCATCGCGTATTCAGAATTTCTGTTTTTCGGCATGGGAGAGACCCAAATGGGAAGATTTAGTGTCCTGGCCAGCTATCCCATCCACATGGCCTTCATCATCGCATTTAGCAACATGTGGGGAATCTTGTTGCACGAGTGGCGCGGCACGAGTGGTCGTACCAGAGGGCTGCTCGCGCTGGGTCTGTTATTTCTGCTTGGTTCGACAATTCTCTCCGCATATGGTAGCTATCAACTTACCCTTCTCAATTAAATCCACCGGCCATGCTCCCTCCTGCCATCATCGACACCCACCAGCACCTCTGGAACCTGAGCCAGTTTGAATTGGGCTGGCTCAAAGAAGAACCCTTCTGCCAACTTCACCGTGACCACACCCTTGAGGATTACAGTCGTGACACGGCCGAACTAAACGTCACCCAATCGATCTACATGGAAGTTGATGTACTCGAGTCACAGCAGCCACGTGAGGCCCAGTGGATACTCGATTTGTGCCAGCAGCCCAATAACTGCGTGGCTGCTGCGGTGATCAGCGGTCGTCCCGGTACCGAAGGATTCGGCGAATATGTCGAGCAATTCCGAAAGTCGCCCTTCCTCAAGGGCGTGCGCGACAACCTCTATGGAAAGCCGCAGGGCTACTGCAGCCGGAAGGACTTTGTGGCTGACATTCGCATGCTCGGCGAAGCGAGGTTGAGTTTCGACATTGAAACACCCACCGAGGGCCTCCCCGACGCAGCCCGCCTGATCGACGCTTGTCCCGAAACGCAGTTCATCCTGGACCATTGCGGAAACCCGATGATCCGCAGTGGCGACCTGACAACCTGGCAGGCCAACGTCGCAGCGGTTGCCCAACGCAAAAACGTGGTGGTCAAGATTTCAGGGCTCTTCACGTGGGTAGACCCAGAGCGGTGGTCCATCGATGACATCGCCCCGGTGATGAACCATCTTTGGGAACATTTCGGACCCGATCGCGTGATGTTTGGCAGTGACTGGCCGGTCGTCACCATGGTGGCCCCCTATCGGCGTTGGGTCGAGGTGGTGAGTGAAGTGGCAAGCAATCGCAACCAAGAGATTCAGCGGAAACTTTTTCATAACAACGCCAGCCGCGTGTATGGACTAACAAACTCGTTGTAGCGGCGGCTGAAAGCTACTGCAACGACAACATGGGAGAAACTTGATGAAACTTTACAAGGAACAAGACGCCACGTTGGAGCCCCTCAAAAGCAAGACCGTAGCCGTCCTGGGATACGGCAACCAGGGTCGTGCCCAGGCGCTCAATCTGCGAGACAACGGGGTCAAGGTCATCATTGGAAACCGCGATGACGAGTACCGGCAACAGGCGATCGAAGAAGGCTTCGAGCCGGTCGAGATTCCCGAGGCGGCAGCGGCCGGTGACATTCTGTTGGTACTCACCACGGATGAATGCATGCCGATCATCTGGGATGATCAGATTGCTCCTGGCATTGAAGACGGCAACACGCTTTGCTGGGGAAGTGGATACAACATCACATACGGATACATCACCCCCCCTCCCAGTGCCAATGCGATCATGATCGCCCCGATCATGCCGGGCCCGGTAGTGCGTACTCGCTTCAAGCAGGGCCAGGGAGTACTCAGCCAGTTTGCCGTCGAAAACGATGTGACAGGAGATGCCCGCGAGATCGCCCTGGCACTCTGCAAGGGCATGGGATTGACCCGCGCCGGGGTCTACGAATCCTCATTTCAAGGCGAGGCCCACCTGAACCTGTTCACCGAACAGGTCATCTGGGCCGGATTGTCGGCCTGGATGGTCTATTGCTACGAACTGGCAGTCGAGCAGGGATTTCCCCCGGAAGAAGTCATCATGGTTCTCTACGCTTCCACCGAAAATGCGGAAATCATGAAGCTAATGGCGGAGGAAGGCTTCTACAAGCAAATGACCTCTCATTCCACCACCAGCCAATACGGCACGCTCACTCGCGGGCCCAAACTGATCAACGACGCAATGAAAGCCCAGGGGCACCACAATCTGGTCAACGATATTATGGGGGGCAAGTTCGCCAAAGAGTGGACCGAGGACAAAGAGGCGCCGAAACGACTGGAAGAGCTGCGTGCAAAATCACTGGCACACCCCATGAGCATTGCCGAAGATGGCGTGCTGGAGATGATTCGAAAGGCCCAGACAAATGACGAGTGACAAACGAAGGCTGAATGGCAAATGGCCAATCCCGCATTCCTCGCGCCGCGATTTCCTCGTCGTGGACGGTCAAACTCATGGTTGCCAACGTCGTCCTGGTACTCTTTAATCTCCTGCCAGCATTTCCGATGGATGGAGGCCGCGTGGTCCGAGCTCTGCTGGCCATGCGCATGCCGCATCGTCAGGCAACCCGCATTGCCGCCTCGCTTGGACAAACCATCGCCATTTTTCTGGGAGTTGTCGGCTTCTTTACCAACTGGTTTTTGATGCTGGTTGCCTTTTTTGTCTACTTTGCGGCACGTGCGGAGCTGTTCTACGTCGAGTCCAATTCGACATCGAGTGAACTGCAGAGCGAGACTATTGTTGGGGAGTCCGTGCGCACCGTTTCCACACGTGTCACCCAGCCAGCAATTTACTCCAACCCAAAGAATTCAGTGGGGTTATGATGGACCTGTCTAGCGTAAAAAATGTCAGCGCTCTGTTAAGCGTGGCTCTTGGGTTGTGTTTGCTGGTTGCTCCAGGTTGGGGAGATTCTGCTGCCGACGCTTCCGTGCGGCCCCAGGATGATCTCTACCTCCATGCCAATGGCGCGTGGCTCAAGACCACAGAAATACCTGCCGACCGACCCAGTTGTGGGTCGTTTACGATCTTGCAGGACATCACTCGAGATCGCGTGCAGGAAATCCTTGACGAAGCGGTCTCGCGAGATTTGCCTCCGAACAGCCTTGGCAAAAAAGTTGCAGATTTCTACCAGAGCTTTCTCAACGAGGCAGTTGTGGAACAACTTGCTCTGGCGCCGCTTGAAAACCAGCTGCACCGGGTCGACGGGCTCAAAACACGAGCTGAAGTTGTGCGCCATTTTGGCCAGCTTGGGCAACTTGGTGTCTCAAGTCCCGTGGGTCTTTACGTGGCCCAGGATCCGGGGAACTCCAGTCGATACCTGGCGGCCGTGTGCCAAAGTGGGACAACCTTGCCCGACCGCCAATACTACCTTGATGAGGATGAAAAATTTGTCCATGCCCGCGGTGCCCTGCTCTCTTACGTGACCCGGTTGCTCACCTTGAGCGGGGCGGTTGGTTTAGTACTACTTTAAAATATCGGATATCGTTTGTTCCGACCGGTGGCCAAAGTTGGAAATTCCTGAAATGTGAAGAGGAGGTCATAGAATCGGACTATTCAAACGATGAGGTATATATCGGCCAAGGATACAATATTACCAAGGTCGGACCGACCTACAAATATCTCGCTGTGCTATTTGATATGCCTATTGCTAAACCGCAATAGACTTCCATCACCGCGCCCTATCGCCAGCGTCCTGCCCAAAGTTGCCTTGTCTGATCTAACCATTTGTCAGTTGTTTTTCTTCTTCAGTTCGAGAAGCATTTGCAGCATCATTTCGATGGTTTGAGAATCGCTTTGTCCACTGTGCGTCCACTGAGACAGATCGAATGCAGTTTTCTCCGTGGTTTCGGGGGTGTGTGATACACCTCTGGGGTGTACTTTATTAAGTTCGGCCAAACGCACGACTTAGCGTACCTGCTTCACCTTGGCAGCGTGGCCGGAAAGGTTGCTGAAAGTGGTAGTCCTACCACTTTTGGCTCCAGCCCCTTTCTGGACACTTGAGGTGACAGCGAATCGAAAAGTGCCCTGTCTTTTAGACGAATGGCACCTAAAAGCCGGGCACGCGCACGAAAATGAACATTTCATTTTCTACTGCGACTTCCTCGGCCGTTGGAGCCTCGATTAAATGAACGAGTGCGATCGGGCACTGGGACCTCTGTCTCCCAGATTTGGCCGGTGCGGCGGCCGGTGCGTACGTGAGTTCCGTGGCTTTTGGAATTTCGGATGAAGGTGTTCGCGGCGAAAGCCAGCGCGGCCTTGAGACTCTCGTTGGAAACGTCCGCGTCGATTGCATCGATCAACTCGCCCTTCATGCCGTATGCATCGGGTTTAATGATCAGGATTCCTGCCTTCGCTTTCGCCCCGGCGACAATATTCAGGTCGTTGAGATTCGTCGTCGAGGCGTAAATGAACTTGCCGGCCAGTTCCTCGTTCCAGATGACTGCACTGAGCTTCTTGTTCAGCCGGTCGACCTCGCTTTGCTTCTTGCCCGCGACAACGACACTTGGCAAGCCATCACAACTTGCCACATTGATTCCCAAGCGAACGCTTTTCATTTGTGGAACCGCCGGATTCGATTCTTTGCCCGTCACCTTTGCTGAATATTGCTTGGCGATCTGACGCAAGTCGCCTGCCATTTCTTTCGAATTCGCGTAGACGAAATTCGGGCCACGATTGCTGCGTCGAAGTTGCCGCTTCCCGTCAGGGGACAAAATGCAAAAACCAAAGTTACGCAGATCGCCGCCAGCTCGGCGCAGGAACGTTGACTTTAGAAAGATCGCCTCAGTTTTGTCCTCATAGGTTGCCGTGCGAATGCACACAAAGTCGCGCGATACCTTGATGAGTTGTTCGTCGGACAGGAAACTCCTGTCCATGTTCTGTTTGCCCGGTCACCACATGCCTGGCACACTGCCACATTGCGCTGCTGCGGTGATGAAGAGAATCGGCTTTCCTGTTCGCTTCGCTTCATCTAAGCCATCTTGCAGCATGCCATACCACGTGATTCCGGAAACGACCTTCTTGCTGTCCGGAACGCTACCACCGTAAGACGGTCCGGTCGGCGGAGCGAGCTGGGCATTGACGGGCTGACCGCACACTCCGGCCAACACGATAGCCGATGCGAAGCCGAGCAGACGAGTATTTCTTATCTTCCAGTTCATTGATTAGTTCCCCGTGGATTGGTCATTGAGCGCTTTGGTGAAACTGAGATCATTGCCGCCGAGTAGGTCTTCGACGACGTGGGCCGCTTCGGCCTTCGTTCTGTTTCGGGTCTTCGGGAGTTGCCCCGATGACGACGTCGAAATTCACAGCCAACTCGCCAGTCTTGGAACCGGCGAGAGGTTTGTATTCGGCGATCAACATGTCGCGGGCTATTGGGTCAGTGACTGAATTCAGAATTCTGTCTCGTTTGTTCCGCGGATCGCCTTTGGTGTAGATCTGCGTGGTCAACATTCGCTTGGGACCTTGCTTCACCGCGAGGTGGATATGCGAGGTTCGCGGACCGTACTGAACTGGCTTGATCGTTCGGAAGTAATACTCGCCTTTGCTGTTCGTTAGAAACCGTCCGAAGCCTTGGAAGTTCCCGTCGAGTTCCTCTTGGCCGCGGGCTTCGGTGTGAATGTACACGCCGTTGTTGTCAACTTGCCAAATCTCGACCAGCGCGTTGCGGACAGGCTCGCCTGAGAGACTGAAGACACGGCCAGTCAGATGAGTAACCTCGCCAATGGCGGGAGTGATCGAGTCGTTAATGATCAATAGGTCGTTGTCTGTGTCAAGCGGCAACTTGTTGGGATAGAACGGCCCTTCGGTTTGGAACGCCGTTTTCGTCAGCTCTTCCGCAAACAAACCCGGCGTCGTTATCGCAGCCGCGGTGAACGCAGCTCGCTGAATCATCTCGCGTCTATTTATCATTTTTTTCCTCAAACTGGTGCCATGATAGCCAACAGTCCTCCCCGAGAAAAACCGATGACCGCCAATCACTCAACGTCCACGTTCTTTAAATTCTTCACGTAGTCAATCGCGGCGATCGTCTCTTGAACGTTTCCGGCCAGTGACGAAACTTGGCTTCTGATCCAGGCAAACCCGATAAATCCTGCCTTGGAAATCGCTTCATGATAGACTGCCCTCAGATGATCTGATTGCAGCGGGAGGGCCCGAAAGAGTTCAGCACACATTAAACTCCACAGATCCTCAAAGGTTTCGTTGATTTAATTGCTTTTAGTGTACAAAAGAACACAAGCCCCTTTGCTCCAGGGAACAAAGATCACCGGGTCAAAAAAACTCAGCCGGACTTCAACTTCGCTGCTGTGAACAACTTGCGACGTCGAGTCGTGGAACGCAGAACACCCACCGCTCGATTAGGCGAAAAGGTCCCGAATTATTTTCCCCCCAACATCTGTCAACCGGTGCCGCCGTCCCTGAAATTTGAATGTCAGTTGGGTGTGATCAAGGCCCAGGCAGTGGAGAATCGTGGCATTCAGATCGTGCACGTGTACGGGATTCTCCACTACGTTGTAGGAAAAATCATCTGTCTTTCCATACGAAAAACCGGGGCGGAGCCCGGCGCCCGCAAGCCAAACCGTAAAGCAGCGTGGATGGTGATCTCGACCGTAATTGGTAGCCGTCATTTTTCCTTGAGAAAAAACCGTTCGTCCAAACTCGCCGCCCCAAATCACCAACGTGTCTTCCAACAGGCCGCGCTGCTGCAAGTCCCGAATGAGCGCGGCCGATCCTTGGTCTGTATCTCGACATTGGGATAATATACCTGCCGGCAGATTGCTGTGGTGATCCCATCCACGATGGTACAACTGGACAAGTCGGACACCCCGTTCCACCATTCGCCGCGCCAGCAAGCAGTTGGCGGCGAAGGTGCCCGGCCGTCGCGAATCGGGACCATACAATTGATAGATCGATTCGGGTTCCCCAGAGGTATCCAGTAGTTCGGGAACCGACGTCTGCATGCGAAAAGCCAACTCATACTGGGTAATCCGGGCCGCGATTTCCGGGTCGCCAACCGATGCCAGTCTCATTCGATTAATTTCTGCCAGATCATTGAGCAAGCGGCGCCGCGTGCGGGCGACAACTCCGGGTGGATTGTTAAGGAACATCACCGGGTCCCCCATCGACCGAAATTTGACTCCTTGATGCTTCGACGGCAAAAATCCGCTGCCCCACAATCGGTCGTACAAAGGCTGTGCGTTCGCACCGTTACTGTTCTGTGAAATCATGACGACAAACGTAGGAAGATCATAGTTTTCACTGCCCAACCCATAGGATACCCAGGCTCCTAAGCTGGCCCGCCCGGGTCGCTGGCTGCCGGTTTGGATCATGGTCAATGCCGGATCGTGATTGATCGCCTCGGTATGAACGCTATTGACGAAGCACAACTGGTCGACGACGCCTGCCGTGTATGGCAACAGATCACTGATCCATCGACCGCACTGGCCACGTTGTGTGAAGGAAACCGAAGGCGCCGCGATTGGCAGCTTTACCTGGCCAGAGGTGAATTCCGTCAACCGCTGGCCATCACGGACGGAATCGGGAATCTGCGTCCCGTGCAACGATTTCAACCTCGGTTTGTAATCGAACAGATCGACCTGCGACGGCGCGCCGGTCTGACAAAGGCAAATCACCCGCTTGGCGCGCGGCGCATCATTCGGCAGTTGGTCCAACCTCTGCGCTGGGGGTGATTTCCCCGTAGTCGCAGCGTCGAGATACTGGTTCAACAAACATGCTAATGCCGGCCCCCCGAGATTGATCCCGGCACTACCCAGGAATTGTCGGCGGCTGAGATTGGTTGAAAATGGTGGGATGACAGTCCTCCTACTGCTTGACAATGCATTCATCCAAATTGAGGAGCAGGCTCGATATCGTGGTATACGCCGCCAGTTCGACCACATTCAGCCGGTCGTCGACAGGGGTTTCCCCAACCGTGACGAGCTTCCGCGCCCCGTCGGGGTCGGCGGCAAATTGTTCCAGATGCCAGGTCAGCCCGTTGACGAGAATGGCAAGCTCGTCATGTCCGGGAACGCGCGACGTCGCGCAACGAAATGCAAAGCGGATACGATCTGTCGGAGTTTCTCCCCCTGCACTTAAAACGTGTTGAGCAAGGACGCGAGAAGCTTCCACATAGGTCGGGTCGTTCAACAATACCAAGGCCTGCAGTGGCGTGTTGGTTCGCGAGCGACTGACCGTGCAAGTTTCCCGGCTGGGAGCGTCAAACGTCGCCAATGACGGTGGTGGAACGGCCCGTTTCCAAAACGTGTACAGACTTCGACGATACAAATTAGCGCCTCGATCCTGTTCGTATTTCTGCGCTGTGTAGCTACCACCGTAGGCCACCTCCTGCCACAAACCCGGTGGCTGGTAGGGTTTCACGGACGGTCCGCCAATCCGCTGGACCAGCAGCCCGCTGATGGCCAGCGCCTGGTCACGGATCGTCTCGGCCGGCAGCCGCACGCGGGGTCCGCGCGCTAACAGCCGATTGTTTGGATCACGTGCAAGAAGTTGCGGGGAAACCGTCGACAATTGCCGGTACGTAGCGCTACTCACAATAACCTTCAGCATCCGCTTGACGTTCCAATCGCCGCGCTGAAAATCTTTGGCTAGACAGTCGAGCAGGAGAGGGTGCGACGGCAACTGTCCCTGGGTGCCGAAGTCTTCGGCTGTCGGCACGAGGCCAGTGCCGAAAAAATGTTGCCAGAATCGGTTCATCGTGACTCTCGCTGTGAGAGGATGGGATGGATCCATCAGCCACTTGGCCAAACCGAGACGATTTCTGGGCAAGCCGCTCGGCCAAGACGGCAGGCTACGCGGGACATCCGGCGAGACTGGCTCGCCAATTTGCTCGTACTCACCCCGGGTCAGCACGAAGGTACCTCGAGGCTGGTCCATTTCCTGCATTACCATGGTCGTGGAGACGTCCTTGACTAATTCTTCCTTCTGTTGGAACAGTGCCTTGATCGCGTCAGCCCACGCCTCGCCTGATTCGGTCCGGGCAACCGCCAGCTGGCGATCGATCTGGTCCAGCTGTTGTTGTACCTCCACCACCGGCGTGACCAGTGGCATTGCATTCCCGTTCCCCCCGTCCTTACCCTTTTCGGGCACGTTGTTGAAAAAGGCGAACAGCTCGTAAAACTCCCGCTGGGAGATCGGGTCGTACTTGTGGTCGTGACATCGGGCGCAGGCGACGGTCAGACCCATCCAGATCGTGGCTGTGGTGTCGAGGCGATCCACGACATATTCGACACGAAACTCCTCCGGAATGATCCCTCCCTCATGGTTGATGCGATGGTTCCGATTGAAGCCGGTGGCGATCTTTTGATCGAGCGTCGCTTCCGGCAGCAGATCACCGGCCAGTTGTTCAACCGTAAACTGATCAAAGTACATGTTTTGGTTGAACGCATGAATCACCCAATCACGCCATAGCCACATGTCACGGCCGTTGTCCACCTCAAAACCATTGGTGTCGGCATACCGTGCTGCGTCCAACCAGGCCACTGCCATCTGCTCACCGTAGCGTGGTGAGCAAAGCAACCGATCGATCAGCCGATCGTAGGCGACAGGTGAGTTGTCCGCTAAGAAGTCATCCACTTCCCGTAGGGTCGGCGGCAACCCGGTCAGATCGAGTGTAACGCGTCGGATCAGTGTCGACTTTTCGGCCTCCGCGGATGGTTGCAGACCCTCTTCCCGCAAGCGAAAGAAAACAAAAGTATCAAGCGGATTTCGCGACCAGTTGCTCGATTCTTTCCATGCAACGGGCCGCGGGCGTTGTGGAGACACAAACGACCACCATGGCGCGTCGGGAGTTCCTCGTTCAACCGATTGCCCGGCGGCGTTACCGGCGGCAGTGACAAGGATCCACACGATTGCGATTGGTGCCCACCGATGCATCAACAATTCTAAGACGCCTGAGATTGCCTTCATCGTGGCTGAACCGTTTCTGAACAAAAATTCACGGCGTGTTTCCTGATGTCGATTGGACCAGCACCACAACGGAATGAATTCCAATTTCGTATTCTGTACTACCCCAACTGGAACGGGTCAGGGATCCTGGACTGTTTAAAATTGAATTTCAGGTGTTCACCAAACAACAAACGCTCTGCGAGGGTAGAGTCTCATAAACTGATAGGCGTCTTGCTGAACACCTTGCCTATTCTACCAGCACAACGTCAGCATACACACAGAGAAAATCGGTGTCTAGCAATTGGCAGGCCGGATTGGGAACGGAAGGATTGAACACCGTTCGGCGGCGAAGAACGAAGTGCGTGTTCAACGCGGCAGAGGCACACTGCAGCGCAATAGACCGTGGCCTGGAAGCAGGGCCCGTACTTTCGCGCTGCCTGTTGGTGCCGTCTGCGGCCGCATTGCGCGTGTGGGTTTCCAGGCCCTGGGGGCTAACTGCTAAATGGTTATATCAATTGCTAAGGATCAGCTTTGTCCAGGGAATTGTACGAATGGAGAAGGTACTTGTATGCGCGCTTTATCAGCAGAGTATGCGAAGTCGTTTTTTGATTGATGGCACAAGGAAAAATTTTCTCCAGCCTGACGGTTTCTACGTATCGAAGCTTGGCGCCGATGGCCCCGGGGCTTCTGTGTCCCATGGTACTAGATCGCCCCTTTCGATTAGAATCCGGGTGTTCGGCTACCCTTAACTAAGCCCCCTGCGTGCGTGCGAATAAGGTACATGGAATCTACTAGCGACGTCGACAACCGGATGGCAGCGAAAGTTGGAGCTTGTCGGATGGTGGCGCCCGGCGCCGCCGTTCTACTCTTGTTCCTGGGTGCGGTAGTCCTCTTTGGTTGTTCCACCCAGGACAATTCACCCCCGTCAAAATACCAAATTGCGGCCATCCTGCTTCAAGGGGATCAGTTTTATCGACTTAACGAGGCAGGTATGCGGGCTGCCGCTAAGAAATACAATGTCAAACTGCTGGTGGATAACTCGCAAGGCAAGATCGACCGGGAGTTGACCCTTGTGGATGCGTACATTGCCAAGAGCGTCGATGCGCTGTTGGTACCACCTAAAAGTCAGACAGGATCGGTGAACGCCTTGAGGAGGGCTCACGACGCGGGGATCAAAATCATCGTCTATGACTTGGCGTTGGGAGCGGACTTTCCAGATTGCACCATTGTCAGTGACCAGGTTGGGCTCGGCACAAGCACCGGCGAGGAGGCCCGCCGATATATTGAAGAAAAACTGGACGGCAAGGCCAATATCGCAGTCATTCAGTACATCAGCCAGTCGCTCGAATTGGGTCCGCTGCGACCCAGCGGATTCGTGCAGCAGATCGAAGACATGCCGGGTGTAAAAATCGTTACCAAACAGGATGCCTGGTTAGCCGACATGGCAACCGATATTGTAGAAACGATCCTTGGCGGGAACCCGGAATTAGACATCATCTGGGCGGCAAACGAAGGGGGCACGGTTGGGGCCGTTCGGGCGGTTCGCAACACAGGTAAGGCCGGCCAGGTCGTCGTCTTTGGTACGGATATCAGTGAGCAACTTGCCGAATTTCTGCTAGACGACGACAACGTGCTGCAGGCGGTAACGGCCCAGAAGCCTTTCGAGATGGGCTACTCCGCCCTGGAGACGGCCGTGAAGGTACTGGAGGGCGAACCCGTTGAGAAAGAAAAAATCCTAACCGGCACCCTTTATACCCGGAATAAACCAGAGGAGGTTGAGAAGATCCGCGAGCAATTAAAGCAATTGGCGGAATAGGGCCCAATATGGTCGGCGCTACGCTGAAAGCCATCCACATCCGTAAAGTGTATCCCGGCACCGTCGCCCTGAACGACGTTTCGATCGCTTTCGAGCCAGGTCGCGTTCAGGCACTCTTGGGAAAAAATGGCGCTGGAAAATCGACATTGATCAAGGTTCTCTCCGGTGCTACGCAGCCGACCGCCGGATCCATTGAGATCGACGGGCGGACAGTCGTTCTGCGCTCGCCGAAACATGCCTTTCAAAACGGCATCGCCACGGTTTACCAGGAAATGAGCCTGATCCCCGAACTGACCGTGGCCGAAAACATCCTATTTGGCAGACTGCCCCGCGTGCAGAGTCTGTTTGGCCTGTGCCGATTCACAATCGATTGGCCATCTGTGTACCGGCAAGCTCACGAGGTGCTCGAAGAACTAGGCGTCTCTCTTGATGTGAAACAGCAAGTCCGGTTTCTTGGCGTGGCACAGCAGCAACTGGTTGAAATTGCCAAGGCGATGTCATTTCGTCCCAAGGTTCTGATGTTCGACGAACCGACCTCAGCGCTCGCACATCATGAATGCCAATCCTTGTTTCGCTTGATCCGGAAGCTGGCAAGCGGCGGAGTGGCGATCATTTACATCTCGCATCGCTTACAGGAACTGCGGGAGATTGTCGACACGGTGTCCGTACTGCGTGATGGAAATCTTATCGGTTCGATCCCCATGACGGAAGCCACACCACGGACGATTGCCGACATGATGTTTGGGCAGTGGTTACCTCAGCAGCGACCGGCTAACGAAACGGTGAGCAACAAAACGGTGATGCGTGTGAGCCACCTCTCGCGGCGCGGTCGATTTGAGGACGTCAGTTTCACGCTCAATCGCGGCGAAGTGCTGGGACTGGCGGGAATGGTCGGCTCGGGTCGGACTTCCCTGTTAATGTCGATCTTTGGGGCCGATCCCATCGATCGTGGTCGGATCGAATTGGCGGACAAGCTCATCCGTCGACCATCGCCGGTGGTGATGAAACGAGCGGGGCTCGGCCTGACGCCCGAGAACCGCAAAGAACAAGCGTTGGTGCAACTGCTCAGCACGCGCGACAATATTTGCCTGGCAGGGCTGGGCCGTATTTCATTACGGGGTCTGATCTGGCACGAACGACAGCGCGCGGTCGTGGAAAGGACGATTGACGATCTTCGAATCGATGTCGCCGATATCACAACTCCTGTGTCGGTTCTGAGTGGAGGGAATCAGCAAAAGGTTGTGGTCGGCAATTGGCTCAATACGCAGCCGCTTGTCATGCTCCTGGATGAACCGACGCGAGGCGTGGACGTGCAATCGCGACAACAGATATTCAAGTTAATCTGGCAGCTGAGTCGACAGGGGATCAGCGCGATTGTCGTTTCCAGTGAATTGGAAGAGCTCGTCGAAGTCTGTAGCCGGATTTTGGTGATGCGTGCCGGACGCCTTGTGACAGAGGTCGATCCACAGGGGTTGGAACTATCCGATTTGATCACCTTGTGCATGGAGCAATAATGAGCACCCCGTCATCACCGATACGCAGTACGAGAACGTTGCGAAGCCACCTGGCCCGCGAGTCGATGTTGATCATCCTCATCGTGATGTGCATCGCGTTATCGTATTTCGAACCAAGCTTTCGGACCACGATCAACCTGCTCAATGTGCTGCGCCAGGTCTCCATTATTGGCGTGATTGCCTTCGGCATGACGATGGTGATAATCTCGGCCGAGATCGATTTGAGTGTCGGTTCGGCAGCCGCTCTGGCCGGCTGCCTGACGGCCGTGATCATTGACAAATGCGGTGACAAGGGTATCTGGCTTTCCGTCAGCCTACCATTAGCCGTGCTGACAACCCTTGCGGCAGGTTTCGCCATGGGCGTTTTCACTGCCACGATGCGCAACCTGTTTCAAGTCCCTTGTTTTATAACAACCTTAGCCCTGTTGACCGGGCTGCGCGGCACCGCCCAGTACGTCACGGAGGGTTTTCCCGTCAATCTGCCCCCCGGGATTACATTTCTCGGGAGTGGTGACATCCTGGGTGTCCCGGTCCCCGCACTTATTTTCCTGGTCGTCTTCATGAGTGTTCACTTTTTGATGAACTACACAACGTTCGGTCGTTCGGTCTATGCCGTTGGAGGTAATGCCGAGGCAGCGCGACTATCCGGCATTGACGTCTGGAGAATTCGCGTTTGGGTCCTGGCTATCAACGGCATGTTGGCCTACCTTGCCGGAATCCTGCTGGCTGCACGGATCGGCTCAGGCATACCGACTGCCGCCTTGGGAATGGAGTTGGACGTAATCGCTGCGGTGATCATCGGTGGGACATCTCTGTTCGGCGGATCCGGACGCGTCTGGGGAACCCTCGTCGGCCTGCTCTTCATCGGCGTCATGCGCAATGGAATGACGCTACTGAATATCCAGCACGATGTGCAACTGATTGTCCGAGGTGGGCTGATCCTGATTGCCGTTTGGATTAATCAAACGACCCTGAAATACAATTCTGAAAGGTCAAGATGAGTCGTGGGGTGTTACTGTTGAGGGGATCTGAAATTCCGATCCGCAACTGCGGGCTGCCGCTTTTCACTCTCTTGATTCTCCAAATTTTCTTGGTTAGACTCGGCTTGCTTGAAAATCAGAATTCCCGTCAGTCATCCCATCTCCCCTCATCTCCCTGAGACAACACAACCCATGAGAGAAAAACTTGCCCGATTGTTGATCAGCCTGCTCCTGCCGTGGCTGGCAGCAACCAACCCATCGCATGCCGAGCCACCGGCGCTGCTCGCTGGCAATTTCATCAGCAATCCGAGTTTTGAACTGGATCGCCACCACAATAATGCAGAGGGGCATGTGCTTGCCTTCATGGGCGACTGGGCGTTTAACATTTCTGACCTTAAGCCCGATTACTGCAATCCGGCTGGCTCCTGGGTCTATGCGGACGGGGTGGCGCACTCGGGTCGGCGGAGTCTGCTGTTCAAGGGCGATGGATCGATCGATCGCGGCGCGGTCAAGGTCGCCGCGAAAGGCAAGCATGCCGGAGGCGATTCGCGGTGGGGGAACCCTACTGCTGGCGCGGCGAAGTTTGAACCTGCGGTGCGACTGGCCACCACGGTGCGAGGCTCCGTCTGGTACAGGAGCAGTTCTCTCGGCGGAGAGAAACGGGTCGTGCTTGCCGTCAGGTCCTGCAACGTGAGCAAGTCAGTTTCCGCAGACAAGACCACCGGCGACGGTTGGGCGCGGCTCGACGTCGTGCTGACGAAGAAGGAGATCGAAGTGGCGTTCGCCGCGGGTCAGGCCAAAGGCGTCCAGATGGGGCAGGTCGTGTCGGTCAAAGTCGAGGGTGGCGCCCAGGTTTACATCGATGACCTCAGCATGTCCGAAGAATTGCTGAATCCGTCGCTGGCCGCGAACGCGGGCTTTGAAGACGTTAAGAAGGACGGCTATCCGAAAGACTGGAGCCAGCCGAAGAAGTATCGGTTTTACACGCAGCAGTATTACAAGTGGACGAGTTGGAATCATTTCTTCGGGGCGATTCGCGGCAAGGTCAGCACGACCGACCTCGTGGCTCACAGCGGCCGGCGTTCGCTGCTCATGCAGGTCTATCCCGGCGACGAGATGCTCGTCGAGGGCGGCCAGGTCACACTGAATCAGACAAAACCAGGCATCGTGGAAGTGGGCGCCTTCGTGCGCATTGATCGCATCAAATGGATTGACATTCGGGCGGTTGATCAGGACGGCAACGAGATTCCGTGTGTCGATGCGTTCCATGGCGGCTGGCCGATCCCGAAAGACGATGGACAGATTTATCCCAGCAATTCGCCCGATTGGCTTTATGTGAGAAAACCTTTCCTGCCGGAAAAACCGCTCAAGGGTATCCGGCCCAGGCTCTGCGCCCGTGGCTTTAATGGCGACACCCGCGACGACGGCGGCACTCGACCGAACGTCAACCAGGTGGGCCTGGTGTGGTGGGACGACGTGCAGGTGAACGAGATCACGGCGACAGTCGGTGAATTGAAGAAGCGCCGCGTCAAAACGCCGCTCAGAAAGAATCCGTCGCCCAGCGCGGTCATGGTAAAGTCGCTCGATCTCGGTGACCGCATGTTTGGTGAAAACACTGCGACGCTGCTGCTGCATAACCCGACACGAAAGAGCACGGAGGCAAAAGTGAAACTCACTATCGAGGGCAGCGAGGCCGCACCCTCGAGGGCAAGCGTAACTGTTCCGGCGAATGGCGAACAAGTGGTCAGGCTGCCGTATGTTTTCGGCAGGACGGATCTTAAAGGCAGTTGGCAGGAGCAGGGCGGCCTGACATTGGAGTTTACCGTGGGCAACAAGACACGCACGGAGAGCTTCGCCTACAACACGTGGCCGGTGATCGTGGACGTCGACATGACACGCCACTACGCTACGGCCAATGAAAATCCCCAGCAGGTGACGATGAACTTTGGTGTCGCCGCGGTCACGATGAGCAAGGCCAAGTCCCTGAGGATTGAGATTCGCCGGAAGAAGGACGACAAGAAGGTCGACACCATTCGTATCCGCGACTTCTCAAAAGCACTGAGCGACACGCGCGCACAACTTGCGCAGCTCTCCAAACCGCAGTTCGTCACACCCAATCCCGCAGTTAATGCCGACCGGGCAAACCTCCTCGCCATCAATCTCGACCTGCGCAAAGTGAAACTGCGCCCCTTCGACCAGCCGGTGCGGGATCACTACCTCTCCATCGCCGGACTGGATGCGAAGGGCAAGGAATTGTTCGCCGACAAAAGCCAGCCTTTCGGGCGCGTTCATCCGAACACCGAAGTGCTGCCCACAATCATCAGCACGAAAGTGCGAAAAGACGGCGCGGTATTGATCAACGACAAACCCGTTTTTCTGGTGGCCGGCAACGGCTACATCACCGGCCGGTTCACTCCGCCTTACACGCCGGGCAAAGGCGGTATCAGCGTCGAGATGAACAAAACGATGGGGGTCAACTGCATCCGCTGGGTCGAAAACGTCGACCACGCCGCTGAGAACTGGAAGGCGAATCTCTACTCCCTCGAAACGATGGTCAACAAAGGTCACGTAACCGACCAATCACTGGCAGCGATGAAGGGACAATTCTCACAGTGGAAAAAAGAGGGCAAACTCGACGGCGTCATCACCCTCTCGCCATTTTACGAACATTCGATTCGGTTCAACGGAAAACCGATCGATGCGGCCGAACAGGCCCGGCATGCGCAGTTCACCATGCTCTCCAACAGCCTCGCCAATCGCATCAGTAACTTCGGAGCCGGCGGCGCGCACAACATCTACACCATTGATTTAACTTTCGACGCGTGGGACACCTTCGGCCTGGAGATCGAGCCGATGGGACCACCCCGCGGAGGCTACGAACTGGCGCCCATCCTGCGCAAGGGCGGCGTCGCCTGGTTTCACCTGCCGCAAACCTACAACAACACGCCATTCGAATTTTTCCGCTTCGATCAATACGTGACCATTCTCCAGGGCGGGCGAGGCATCAGCACGATCCATGGCCTGGGGGATCCTTCATTCATGCGCGGCATCACGGGCGAAATCCGTTACCTCAGCCCGGCTATTTTCTCTGACGATCACGGCGACGCTCGAACCAGTGTCACCGAAGGCATCTGGTGGATGCAGCGAAAGGTAGGCAAGACCACCACCGTCATCGCCCTGAACAAACCAGCAGTCGAAATCGGAAAGTGGACATGGAAAGACGACCCCGAAGCGCCGGGCGGGCGTTCTCACACCGGCATCAGCGAGTTTGCTCCGCGGCCAACGCCCGATGGCATGCGTCTGCACGGCTTTCGTGAGACAAAACCGGTAATCATCCAGGCGGGCGACAAGCTCGTGCAGCACGTCCGCATTGACCCCAAAGCGAAACCGACCGCCATCACCTGGGGCGTGCGTGGCGACGCCAAATGGGATTTCAACGCGCACCACGGCAAAGCCATCGATTTCAAGGCATGGCGCAACCAATCCATCAACCACTGGCTTGCGGGTGAACTGCTCGCGGGCACGTGGCAGGTCGGCTGGGCTTACAACGACGCCACCAAAAACATCTTTGCCGACCTGGTGCTGCATCCGGGCACGTTCAAAGTGAACGCCGCCCTCCCCGCAGCAGGCAAGTGGACAAGGCTCGAAATGGAAGCCGACAAAATCGGTCTCGTCGGCAAGCAGATCGACGGCTTCTTCTTCATCGCCAAAGACGGCGAAGCCCAGTGGGCCCACAGCGCGGTCGCAAGAGGCGATCAGGAGATCGTCTTATGCGACAGAACCCTCGGCCCGAGCCCTGAACAGCTCTCCGCCGTCCGTTTTGAAGTGCCCTGGGTCAAAAACGGCCGCAAAGTCAAGGTGCTTTTCGAAGAGCGCGAGGTCAAAGTGAAAGACGGCGCCTTCGTCGACGACTTCAGCGGCGAAGATTACTGGCAGACCGTCCGCGGTGGCGCCACCGGCGACGCGGTCGGCTGGCACGCACCCGGCACCGACCTCAAAGCCCAGACCCTCGGCTACGTGACTCCCAGCGGCCCGGCCGCTGTGCATATTTATGAGATT
>Ga0310123_10001031_pt1 | contig 23753 bp, 23 predicted proteins | sample CB6_AW_1057_MG_FD_203505 | JGI IMG/M metagenome (GOLD analysis project Ga0310123, IMG submission 203505) | Marine microbial communities from Western Arctic Ocean, Canada - CB6_AW_1057 | ecosystem: Environmental > Aquatic > Marine > Oceanic | place: Canada: Western Arctic Ocean | collected... | reverse complement strand
TCCGACTCCCCGGCTCTTGTGCAGCAGATAACCGGGAACGCATTTGCGCGTCGCCATAGCAATGCTCCTGTGTGAACACTTTGGTACATCGTTGGTACAAAAGGGTTATTCACACCGCACTGCCAATGGCAGGTTTGCCCTAAGTTGGGCAACGGTAAGACTTTGAAAAGTCGGGATGACAAGAGTTGAACTTGCGACCTCTGCGTCCCGAACGCAGCGCTCTACCAGGCTGAGCTACATCCCGAATGGCTCATACATCCATCTTGATTCTACCGCGATTTCGTCGTACCGCAATCAGCCGTCGTTCGTTACTACAGGTGAATGGGCACGAAGCGTTCTGTTTCTCCGGGGCCCGGCTGTTCCGGAGGATCGATCCAGGGGATTGGCATTTTTTCTTCAGTCAGAGCCTGAACCTGCGCCCGAAAAACGTTCGCAATCTGCGTCAGGACGTCGCGTTCCGTGTTTCCACAGACCGTAATCCCTCGCAGATTGGCGACTCGGCCAACAATCTTCTGGTCAGACTCACTGCTGCGGAGAATAATTTGACAGTTGAAAACGGGAACAGGCGAACGTTCGTCATCGGAAATCAGTGGCAATGAATCAGAATCTGACATCAAAGAATCCTCGAATGCTTCGGCCTCTCTCGCGAGTCTGTAGCGAAGGTAAGAATTGATGATACCATAACAATTGTCGACGCCAGCCGTCCACCATCGTTCGTTTGTCAGACCTGTGACCATCGTGCCGGTTGCCCGCATCGCTGGCTCATTCCATCCTGGAGAACCAGACATGATTCGATCTGTCATCTGTCTCGCCACGACCACCATTCTGCTCAGCGGCAATGCTATCCCCGCCGAGCAGACTGTTGATGAAATGCGTCGGCGTGCTGTTGCGTTTCTGAAGGCACGTCAGAATGAAGATGGTTCGTGGACACATGCGTCTACCGTGGGAATTACGGGACTGGTCACGTCCGCACTGCTTAAGTCTGACCTGACCGTCGATGATCCGGTGATTGCAGCAGCGCTGCGGCAGCTGGAGTTTAATATTCGACCGAACGGAGGGATTTATGCCCCCAACAGTGTTCACCGCAATTACGAAACATGCATCACGGTCATGGCGTTTTCAGCCGTCAATTCGGATGGACGCTACGACCATACGATTGAGCAGGCGCGTGAGTTCCTGACGGGACTGCAGTGGGACGAGGGAGAAGGCCTCGAATCATCGGATCCGGCGTGGGGAGGTGCTGGCTATGGCAAGCATCAGCGACCTGATCTGTGTAACTCAGAATTTCTCGTCGAAGCACTCAAGACGGCCGGGCTCGAAGACGACGACCCGGAAATGCAGCGGGTGGTTCAATTCATTTCCCGATGCCAGAATTCTGAATCGGAACACAATACGACTGAGTTCGCCGGACTGATCAACGACGGCGGGTTTTATTATACGCCGGCAGCTGGTGGTGATTCCAAGGCGGGTGTCGATGCAAACGGTGGTCTTCGTTCGTACGGCAGCATGACTTATGCGGGTGTCAAGAGCCTGATTTATGCCGGGCTGCAACCTGGTGACCCACGAATTCAGGCGGCGACGGAGTGGATTCGTCGCCACTATACGCTCGACCAGAATCCCGGCATGGGAGCTCAGGGTCTGTACTATTATTTCCACACATTTGCCAAAACGATGGATGCTTTCGGGGACGATGTATTTGTCGACGCAGATAATCGCAAACATAACTGGCGACAGGAGCTGATGGCTCGCCTGCGTGACCTGCAGCGACCGAATGGCAGCTGGTCTAATCCGGCTGATCGCTGGGAAGAAGGTGATTCCCATCTGGTTACCGGATATTGCCTGTTGGCGCTGAGTCACTGTGAATCGTCCCCCCTGGAAGATTTGCCAGATTCCCAGGCATCGACGGCTGAATGACTTTTGATTCTGGTTCGTCTGCCGCCTGCGCAGCGCAGAGGCACAGAATCCTGCCCCGCGGAGGTCGCGAAATGCCTGTTGATAAGTCCGGCACACGCATCCGCCAGATGTTTGGCGAAGTTGCCGGTCGTTATGACTTCATGAACCATTTTCTGTCTGTGGGAACCGACATCTACTGGCGGTTCCGGACGGTTCAGCTGGCGCCTCCGGCCGGAGTGGATCCAATCCTGGACGTATGTACCGGAACGGGTGACCTCGCGTTCGCGTGGCGGAAGGCAGCCAAATCCGGCACGCCTGTATTCGCCACGGACTTTACTCACCCCATGCTGAAGCTGGCCGAAGAAAAGCGAGGTGGTCGTGACGTCCGGTTTCTGGAAGCCGATACGCTGTCCTTGCCGTTTCAGGACAATCAGTTTCAGATTGTGTCGGTGGCGTTTGGGTTGCGAAATGTTTCCAGCACGATCGGTGGCCTGGTGGAAATGGCCCGAGTATGCCGGCCTGGTGGTCGTGTTGTGGTGCTGGAATTCGCTGCACCACGCAACCGATTCCTGAGTCGGCTTTATCAGTGGTACTTTCACAGTGTTCTCCCCAGGCTTGGGCAGTTGCTGGTCCGAAACCGGCAGGCTGCTTACGAATATCTGCCTCAGTCAGTCTCTGAGTTTCCTGTTGGCGGTGATCTTGTGGCCATCATGGAGGAAGCGGGCCTCGAACGGACCTGGTGGAAATCGCTGACCGCAGGAATTGCAGCAATTTACGTCGGTCATAAACCGGAGTTGTCGGAATAACCAGAACAAATCTCTCGGTCTGCTCGTACCTGCTTAATCGATTTCGTTTCACATATCAGGAATTGACACGGCGTTTGTGTCCTCTGCATGCTTGGTTCCGGGATTCACCGGTGGGTTTCCGCGCGTTGATCTTCAGCCGGTACTGGCTGCCGGATCCGTGCCACCACACAGGTGGTTTGGAGCTTGCGACGAACTCATCAGAAAGGGGGGACGTATGAGTGTTCGATTCAGGATTTGTCTGGCCATCTGGACCGCGACGGTTGCCTGCAGTATCGCCTGCGGCACGATTCAGGCGGACGTGTTCGAGACCGGTGACGGCTGGGTGGTTGAAATCATACCCAGTATGAAAACATCGGATCAGAAGAAGGTCGTTGGCGGCGCGCCCCGGACCGTAACGCCAGCGGGAATTGACAATGATGTGCCAGCAATCCCGGATGTGACTCAAACGTCAGATGCTGACTACCGTCGGATTTACCAGTCCATTCCCTTCAATCGAGCTGAGTACAATGTAAATCCGTCGTACCGTCATGATGCCACAATGGAAATCCTCACGGGTAATGCCAGACATCAGACGATCCTGCAGCACAGCACAGCACCGGTTCCGCGCCCCCGCATGCAGAATCGCGTCCTGCCGTACCGATACAATAACCTGCGCCACGGGCTGAACTATTACTTCTATTTTCCGTATTGGAATCACCGCGGAATGTTTTAGCACTGATGCATCCGGAATCCAGCTGTACGAAACGTCCGGACTGCTGGCTCGCTACAAAAAACAACTGACTCACAGACCCGTAGCAAATCCCACTGTGGCAGGTTCGTGTGGTTCAGGAGTCAGTCCCGACATCTGGTTCGGCGTCGCGAGTTACATGAATCGACGATTCCACGAAGTCGATTAACTGGACCGCAATCTCTGTTTTCGGTCCGTGAAACACCGCCATCGTTTCAGCTTCCGGTGACAGGATTTCAATGTGGTTTTCCAGTGAGGAAATTGCGTCGGTGTCGTTAACCGCAATGCAGTCACAATGTTTCATGCGGAGTTTTCGCATAGCATTTGTACGTGGATCCTGTGACTCCAGGGCAAAGCCCACAACCCAGCGATGTGCCTTTTGGTCCCCCAATTCGGCCAGAACATCCGACGTTTCCACCAATTCCAGCACCATGGGCCGACCGGTCTTGGTCATTTTCCCAACAACACATTCGCGAGGCCGGAAGTCGCAAACAGCAGCTGTGGCGATCACGCCGTCACATTGCGGAAATAATTCCAGACACCGGGCCCTCAGTTCGTCTGTCGTCTCGATTCGATGAACCTCCGCTGCCGCCGGGGCCGGAAGCTCAACCGGGCCAGTCACCAGCACAACTTCGTGGCCACGTGTGATGGCCGCTTCGGTGATCGAATAGCCCATCCGTCCACTACTGGCGTTGGACAGGAATCGGACGTCGTCGATGTATTCTCGAGTGGGACCGGCTGTGACCAGGATGCGCATGACGTTGCGAAAATTTGTGTCGAATGCCGCGAGTTTGGCGACAAACAAAGGTTGTACGTGAATGTCGCCTTCTGTTCGGCGCTCGACCTGGGAAGTGGCGAGACAGAAGCTTCCTGCGAGGTCGCAGGCAATCAGTCAAATGAACAAAACTACAGGCATTGCCGAATTCGGCCCAGAATCGTTTCTGACGATGCCATGCGTCCAACTCCGACCTGCCCACAACTAAGCCAACCTGCTTCTGGATCGATCAACTCGTAACCATCGTCCGTGAGTTGCGCAACGTTTCTTTGGACAGCGGATTTGGCCCACATGTCACAGTTCATGGCAGGTGCAATCAGGACGGGAGCCGTCGATGCCAGAATGGTACTTGTCAGCAGATCCTCTGCCAGCCCGTGAGCCAGTCTAGCTATCGACGTGGCGGTCGCCGGAGCCACCACGATGAGGTTAGCGCGCTGTGCCAGCCCGATATGTTCCCCAACAAAATTCTGTGCGGGCTGAAACAGCTCGGAGTTAACCGGTCGGCCGGTGAGTGCTTCGAACGTCGTAAAACCAATGAACTTCTTCGCGGACTGGGTAAGTACAACAGAAACACCGGCTCCCTGCTGGACAAGCTTGCTGCACAGGTCAGCCGCCTTATACGCTGCAATGCTTCCCGTCACCCCCAGCAAAATCTCACGGTCATTCAGTGTTGGAGTCATGAGCACAATGCAATAGATCAAAGGTCATTTCCTGGCTCACGCCGCAGAAAACCTGAACGGGTCCAGGTCAGGAATCCTGCCAAAGCCATCACTCCGGCCGGAAAACGACTCTCGATCATTTCTTCCAATTCAGAATTCAATCGTGCGGACCAGTCGGGTCTGTGACCAATTCAGTCTGCAAGGTCATTGACGCCTACACCGCCGTCATCATCTTCGGCAAGTAACACTTCCAGTGCATCCACCGTCTCGGAATCGTCCACCACTGGCTGTACGCGACCTGAGGTATCCAGGTAGATCTTGTCCTGCTTCACCTCTGCGATCACGATTTCCATGAGGTCCCGCGTTGGCAGATCCACAAGGGCCTGGGCACCTCGATTGAGCGCCACCATGCGTTTTTGGACCAGAGTGGACAATTTGAAACGGCCACCAACCTTGCGAACAATGTCGTCTTCTCGAAAATCATCCAGCATGTGATTGAGTCTCCTCAGACTTCAGGATTTCACAGATTTCATCAACAGCCTGATCCAGTTCTTCGTTGACCACGACGTAACTGTATCGGCTCGCGTATTGGAGTTCCCGGGCGGACGTTGCCAGACGATTTCGAATCATGTCTTCAGTCTCTGTCCCGCGGGCCCGCAGGCGACGTTCAAATTCTTCGGGCGATGGAGTCTTGAGAAAGATGGTAACAGCCTGAGGGTACTGCTGCATTACCTCCATAGCTCCCTGAACGTCGATTTCCAGAAATGCCCACGCGGGTGTGACCCAGGCACGATGGAGTTCAGAATTCAGCGTGCCATAAAGGTATCCGGACAAAAACACTTCCGCGTGCTCCAGGAATTCGTCGTCCTCAAGCTTCCGCCGAAATTCATCATCGGCCAAAAAATAATAGGAGTGACCGTGAACTTCGCCACTTCGGGGCGGACGTGTGGTTGCTGAGACTGCCTTGACCAGGGCCACAGGCGATTCGCGGACCAGCCTTTCCACGACCGTTGTCTTTCCGCACCCACTGGGTCCGGACAGAACCACAATGGGACCGGTGTTGGATTGTTTGTCGGAATCTGACATAGCGTGAATGCAGGCAGTACTCTGATCGTCCGAATCAACTGCCTATTCGACATTCTGCAACACTTCGCGGACTCGTTCGATAGCGGCTTTCATTTCCACGACATTGTGTGAAATGGTCACGTTGTTGGCTTTGGAACCGACCGTGTTGATTTCCCGGTACATTTCCTGGCCCAGGAACTCCAGTTTCCGTCCCAGCGACGTATTTCCATTGAGGAACGTATCAAACTGCTGAAGATGCGATCTCAGCCGAGTAATTTCTTCATTAATGTCGCAGCGATCAGCATAAACAGCGACTTCACGTATTACATCAGATTCTGAAATGGTCACGCCGGATTCAATCACCGCTTTGGAAAGCCGTTCCAGAAGTTTGGTTCGATACTCAGAGACGACTTCCGGCGCTAGTCTGGCGATTTCATCCAGCTGATCCGAGATCAGCTGGCACTGACGGTGCAGGTCAACCTGCATCCGACTGCCTTCGGTTTTACGGAAGTCGTCGAACTGATCGAGGGATTCTGAAACGGCCTGCTCGATCGCCGGCCAGAGTGAATCAATCATGTCCGGCATCAACTTGGACTCAACGACGACACCAGGCAGGGCCAGCAGAGCGGTCAGTCCCGGTGGCTGATCGGTGTCACTGCCCGTTGACAGCGAATCCAGTTGCCGCCGGTATTCCTGAATCGCTTCAGCATCGATCACATAGCCGCTGACATTGTGCGGAAAATGGACACGCATCGACAGTTGCACCGTGCCGCGGGCGATCCGTCCACGCACCAGCTTTTCGATTCGATTCTCAAAGCGATTAAGCGAGTCGGGCAGACGCATATGCACTTTGAGATACCGGTTGTTAACGGCACGAAGGTCGACACTGATGGAAATCGTGTCGGTCTCCGACGTTGAATTTCCGAATCCTGTCATACTCAACAGCAATGATCTGATCTTTCACAGGTAACAGACGACACAATCACCACGCTTGACAGGCGATGAGATGACCAAACAGTCATTCGGCACCCGGAGATTCGGATGGTTCGGGAGCTGGCGTCGATTCCTCTGTCACCTCCGTATCAGGAGTGGTAACCGTTTCAGCGTTCAAACTGTCCTCACGCGGGCTGCCGGCAGGTTCGTCGCTGTCTGTTGCCTCATCACCAGCGTCTGCACTCTGACCGACTGCATCCAGGAGTGGCGATACATCGTCTCCTGACTCCGGCTCGTCAGGTGCAGAGTCAGCTCCCGGAACGAATTTTGAGCCAATTTCGCGGTCTGCGTTCTCCTGGGCAGCACGCATGGACTTACCAAGCAGCGACGCCAGCAGAATGAAAATAATGGCCACAACAACGGTAATCTTAGTGAAAATATCGCCTGCACGCGTCCCGAATGCGCTCTGTCCACCCATGCCACCAAATGCGCCTGCCAATCCTCCTCCACGACCACGCTGAATAAGGACGAGAAGGATCATGAACACGCTGGTCAGCAGAAGAAGGACAGACAAGGTCCCAACCATTAATGACGACGACACGTTATCTTAGTCCTCCAAAATGAGCGGGAATCGTGCCGCTGCGTCAACAGAGTACGTGGCAAATTTTTGTTTACTGCACTTAAAGCTTTTCATAGATTTTCATGAGAGTCCCGACAATCCGGTCTGTCGTAAACCGGATCCGGCTAATGCCAGCATTTTTGCCGCATCAATGATCGGGACAAAATTTTCCGCCTTCAAACAGGCTCCTCCAACCAAGGCACCGTCCACGTTCGGCTGCTGCATCAGTATTTGGGCATTATCCGGTTTGACGCTGCCTCCGTAGAGGATCCTGATCTGATCCGAAAACGCAGAATTGTAACGTTTGGCCAGCCATTTGCGAATATGGGCATGTGCAGATTCTGCTTGGTCGGGAGAGGCCGTCACACCGGTACCAATTGCCCACACGGGCTCGTAGGCAATGACCAAGTCCATTGCTTCTTCCGCGGGAAGCCCATTGAGTCCTCCGCTCATCTGCCGATCAAGCACAGATTCAGTTTGGCCTGCCTCCCGCTCACTGAGTAATTCGCCAACGCAGAGAATCACTGCAAGCCCACCGCAGATCCCGGCTCTCACTTTCTTATTGACCACCTCGTCTGACTCACCCATGAGATGACGGCGTTCACTGTGGCCCAGAATCACGTGGCTGCAGCCAACGTCCCTAAGCATGGAGACCGAAACTTCGCCCGTAAATGCCCCGGACGCTTCAAAATACACATCCTGAGCCCCCAGCAGCACGGCACTGTTTTTCGTGGCAGTGCCTACGGCGATCAGATAGGGATAAGGCGGGCAGACAAGCACTTCCACTTCGCCATGCGATTCTGAAGCGCCAACTGCCAGTGCCGTCGCCAAGGTCGTGCCCGACACCAAATCCGTGTTCATCTTCCAGTTGCCAGCGACGAGAAACCGCCTCATCAGTGTCTCCAGGTATCGACCGGTTTTGTCTGTTTACGACACGTCACAGATCTGACGGACCGCGCGGAAAGCATCATCGTAAATCCTAAAAACGTGTCCCAGTGATATTCGCGACACTTTTTTGGCCTATTGTATCGAATTCCATGAATTCTGTACCGATCAAGACCGTGAACCGGGCAGCAGAACCTGTCGCCATTATTGTGCAAGCATCGCCAGCCCATGGAGCGCCAGAGCCTCGACTGTCTCCGCATGTTCAAAATGGGAGCTCAACAGTCGGCTGCCGCCTCCGGTTAAAACCACGGTCGGGTGATCGGCACAAGTTTGTCCGATGCGATCGACGATCTCACGGATCGCCCCGAGCTGGCCCCAAAACAATCCTGCTCGAATGGCTGCTTCGGTGTTTTTCCCCGGCACTTGTGGTGAAACTAAGGTTTGAGCATCCACATCAACCATGGGCAGCCTGGCCGTATAATCGTGCAGGGCGAAGGCTGACAGCCTGAGGCCGGGGAGTATTGTGCCGCCGCAAAAAGCTCCGTCCACCGAAACAAGGTCGACGGTCGTCGCCGTGCCGGAGTCGACGATGATTACATTTTGACGAGGATACAGCCGAACAGCTGCCAGGGCGTTGAGGACCCGGTCCAGACCCACGGCATCCGGCTGATCCACTAACAGCGTCACGGGGACCATTCGCGGGGTGCGAATTGCGGTTGCCACTGGCAGTTGTTCGGGCCAGCCGGCAATCAGTCGATCGAGAACCGGCGGATTTGAACCGGCTGCAATACAGACCTCCACGGGGTATTGCTGAACCCACACTGCCATGTGACCTGCAACATCGCCATGCGGAACAAGGGAAACGGCTGACAAGGCGACTGGCCGTACATGGTCCTTTATCCGTTCAAAGATGCCAAACTTAGCGCGGGAGTTCCCCAGGTCCACTGTCAAGACATTGTTAGGCACGTCAGGAATTCCATACTGTTGAATTGTTTCTGGACCGTGGTATCTGGCTCACGTCAGGAAACTGATTGAGAACCGTCCCGCCGGGGACTCGAGCATTCACACTCATCAATTCACCTCAACAGCGGACCGGCATCGAATTGAATAATACTGTCGTCGTGAGGACTACTGTGGCGTCACGGAGTCACTCCCATTCGTTTCAGACGCAACCTTCACGCATAACAGTAATACGCGATGGTTCTTCCAGTGGTAACGCAGCTGACCCAGTTTGTCTGCACCTACATCTTTTGCAACTGCTCCAGCCACAACATATGGGATTCACTGTCTCCCGCTCCGGATTCGATTGAATACAGCGCCTCTCCGGGGAGAATATTGCGCACTAGTCGGAACATGATTTCAATATTGGATGTTCTGTCGACGAACGACCTGTTCTGTGCGAATGAACCCACATGACATGCCCTGACGGGTGCTCGTTGTGCTGGTATTTGATTACTGGAACCCTTTTTTTCGTGCCACCGGTGTTTGCGTTCTGCGGGGTACGGTTTCCAGTACGGCCTCCTGATCCGTGGTCGAACACAGCGATCACAGTTGCGAATCCCGATGAGCAACCTGGTCTGCGCGGTGAAGACACCCAAACAGCGGAGATCAGTACCGGAAACAGCCTTCCGTGCGTTGCTGTTCTGCAGTCTGGCCAGCTGCTGCGACGGGAGGTGTTTGGAGCTGTCAGGCAGGCCCTAGCTGACATCGAACGGGCCCTCCCGAACTGCCGTATCAACTGGTGCGGTGACGCGCCCAGTCGGACGGGATTGCTGCTGCGCCCTCGCTCGGTCGTACCTCGTCAGGATGCAGCCGACCGCCATTGGGACCGTGCATCCAGCCAGCTCACCGAACATCCGTTAGTGGCAGGTCATCTGCTGTCCTCGGACGGAACCACCATGCTGCTGCTGTTCAGTGATTCGAGAGCGGCTGCAACTAAAACGATTGAAGAAATCCTGGCGCAGCATCTTGACTCTCTCAACGTCAGTCTGCGAATGACAGGAGAAATCCTGATGCTTCGGCAGCACCAGACGACGATGCATGCGTGGCACTACTATGTCATCGGGTTTGCCGCGATTGTAGTGACGCTCTCCGGATTGTTGCTGCTCAGAGATCCCAGACGTTCCATGGCAGTAGCCGCAGGGCCGACTGCTGCATTAGCAATGGCATTTGGCTGGCAGCATTTTCTGGGTCTGCCATTTAACGAATTGTCCGCACCGCACATGCCGGTATTTGTTCTTGTCCTGGCATTTGCCGACAGCCCGCACATTCTGCTGGCAGTCGAAGAGGAATATGGACACTCGCGGAATCCGAAGACCGCAACTCACCTTGCCATGAAACGCATGCTGCGACCGTGCTTTCTGACATCGCTGACAACATCTCTCGCCTTCGGGTCGCTGATGATCAGCAGTCAACCGATGGTCAGTGGATTCGGGCGGAATGCGGCAATTGCCATCTGCATTTCTTTCGTGGGAGTCGTCACAGCGATGCCTCTGGCGGCTGCCGAATGTGTTCGTCGGAGAAAACCGAAGACCCGGGACACGGGTCGACGGCAGGATCGATGGATTCATCGGCTGATCCTCATCGGTGTCAAATATCCGGCCGTGACCACGGTCATTTCCATTCTCCTGACCGTAGCATTCATATGGTACAGTTTTGCGACCCTCTATCCGGACGATCGACTGGACCTGCGACTCAACCGTAATGAGCCGTCCTATCAGGGGCTCCTTCAGTGCGACGAAAAGCTCGGAGGACTGCGGCAGGTCACAGTGACAGTCACGTGGCCGGATGACGCTTCGAATGAACATATTTGGGATGTGCTCACGAACATCCAGCAGAAAATTGCCGATTCTGAATCATTTTCTGCACCACTTTCCATTCTCAACACGCTGCAGTTGATGCCCGGGAAACGTGGTTCGCAGAAACTGCGTTCTGCCCGGCGACTGGCCAGAGGACGAATGGCAGATTTTTGGGACAGCGAACAGCACAAAGCCGTCATTGAATTCCGTGTGCCCGACCGCGGCGTTCAGTTTATTCATGATGACATTCACGCTCTGCGGACATTGCTGAAAGACGAAGAGTCGCTGCATCCAGGTTTCAAAACCGTCCTCGGAGGTGAGAGCCTCCTGCAAAGCGCCATGGTACGTACCACCATTGGGGAAATGTCCTGGAGTGTTATCCTGGCGGCCGGCACGATTCTGGTGATGGTCTGGGTCGCCTACGGTCGCCTGCAATATGCATTATACTCGATCCTTCCCAACGTGTTCGCATTAATGCTGGCGGTAGCGGTGCGAACTTGGATGGCACCTTCGTTGGACATTGCCAGTGCCTGTGCAGCATCCATCTGTCTGGGTCTAGGAGTGGACGACACCATTCATTTTCTTGAGGCTCTGCGTCACGCCAAAGGTCGACTTGGATCACGCATCCGGATCCTCAATGCAGGACACGTGGTGGGACGTGCTCTTGTCGTCACGACATTCGCATTACTATGCGGCTTTGCAACCGTTTTTATAGCTCCCTTGCCAACTCACCGTTTCTTCGCTTCGATGGTGGTCGCCATGCTGCCCGCAGCGCTGCTTGGCGACCTGGTGATTCTTCCCGCCGTGCTCAGTTTGTTCCGTGATGTCTCCTCGTCACGTCTCAACGAAGAATCTACCTTGCAGGGACCAACTGACAATCCCGGTTAATCGGCGAACCTGGCCCATTTCGTCCGAATGATGACGATTACTGGCCCCACAGCCGAATGCGTGTGCCAAGCAAGATGTCACTGCCGAATTGAGCAAAGAGCGGACGCAGACCTCGTTTATCGACGCACGTCCGGAACCACCCCGTCGTTGGCATCGAATCGTGGTGGATTTAGGGTATGACAACATACCATGACAAAGCAAAGGAGTCGCCGGATGACAGGTCGTTTCACGGGCTGCGTCGCCTTGTTCCTGACACTGGGTAGATCGAGCACTGGGCACAGGACGTTTCTCCAGTGGTTGTCGACCTCATGTGCGGAGGGATTGTCTGGGCGGTGTGGACGTGCCCGGTATCGATGGGCTCAAGACGACGTACTCGGGCCAATACGTGCTGTGCGCCGCGGACGGGTGACTCAAGCAGGTCCCCGTATCGCGTGTACATCTCCCGCACAGCGACGGCATGAATCCGCAGTCGGTGCAGGTCGACATCGGTCCCAAAGGCACGATCTATGTGCGGCAGTCGGAGGTGTTCTCCGATTCGCGTGAGGGTGCTCACGGCTGCATGGTCTAGTGTTCCTGGTACGCGCTACTGCACTTCCCCATCGTTACCGCCTTGCTGTGATGGAACTCAGGCAACTTTCCGCGGAGCGCCAGCGGCGCCCATTTCACTTCGAGCGTGCCGGTCCGCCGCATCTGCCGGACCAGGAAACTTGCCGTAGGCTTTGTGTTGACCGTCGTTGATTTCCTGCACGTAGATGTGGCTCTTCGTCGGGCAGACACAATGCTGTTTCCATCCCCGTACCGGCGGATGGTACTGCTGGTTGAAGTCGACCAGGACCAAGTCGGCGATGCGGCTCTTCAACCCGCCATGGACGTTGACGCGGAGCTGCTCGCAACCGTTATAGACCAGATCCGCCAGGTTGCGGTGGGTTTGGACATCTTGAGTCGAAAACCGGAAGCTGTATACCGCCGTACCGTAGACACCGTTGTCTTTGCGGACGGTCAATTCAAAACCGATTGATTTCTTGTTGTGACCTGGATTTCGTTCGGATTGTGAATCGCTGTCGTCCGCGCGGAGGGTTGTGGCCAGCACCGCAATGAGGAGAACTGCGAGAACTTGGAATACATGGCGAATTCTCCAAGTCCGAAGAGTCTCTGAGATTCACATTTTTGCTCTGCCGACCACTTTCTGACGGAATTGTTTCTTGTTTCGTCCACGCCGCTGGTGTTTGCGCGCTTCCAGTTCGGTCTGTTGGCCCAAGTCACCCTGATCGGACATCCAGGCCGCGAGTTGCCGTTTCAGATCGGCTTTGATCTGAGCGTGTTTCGGATCATCGGCCAGGTTGCTCCATTCGTAGGGGTCCTGGTTCATATCGAACAGTTCCTCGGCGGGCCGGTGCTGGTAGCGGCGGACTTTATCGGCGGCGTCCTGATCGTTTTGTACGACAGCTTTCCAGGACTGGAAGACCTTGGCGTTCGTACAGGCGTTGCGGAAGGTGACTTCCGGAGTGAGATTGAGTACGTACTTGAAGCGGCGACCGCGTACCGATCGGATGCCGAAGTAGTCCGAACCGTTGTTGATGCCGCGCGTGGTGTGGATACCAAACACGTGTTGTTTGTGTTCGGTAGCTTTTCCGGTGAGGACTGGCAACAGGCTGCGGCCTTCGAGTGCAGGCGGCGGGTTGCTGCCGGCGGCTTCTACGAACGTTGGCAGCACATCGACATACTCGATCATGGCCTGGCTGATCGTGCCGGGCGGAATCCTGTCCGGCCAGCGGGCGATGATCGCGGTCTGTAGACCGGTGTCGTAACAGGTCCACTTGCCAAAGGGAAAACTCGAGCCCTGTTCACTAGTGACGATCACCAGCGTGTTGTCCGCCAGTCGGTGTTGCTTGAGCCGGTCGAGGATCATACCGACCTGGCCGTCGAAGTAGCTGATTTCCGCCAGGTAGTTGGACATGGCCTGGCGGGTCGCCGGGGTGTCGACGAAGTAAGGAGGCAGTTTGATACCGGCCGGCGGGTAACGTGACGCATCTCCCTTGTTCCACGGAGAATGAGGCTCGTTGGAGCAGGCGAACAAACAGAACGGGGTGTTTGAGGAAGCACACTGGCCGAGACAGTGCATCGATCGCCTTCGGGTCCGGGTTGTTGCCCTTGCCGGAAAACTCGAAGGCAAAAAATTCGTGGGGGTTGATGTGGGTTTTTCCGCTGAGTGCCACGCGATAGCCCAGGGGTTTGAGGTATTGCACGACGCTGTTGGTGCCGGCTTTGGCGAAGGTGTGATTCGGATAGGCTCCGCTTTTGACCGGATAGAGACCGGTGTAGATGTTGTGCCGTGTGGGCGAACACATGGGTGCCGCCTGGAAGCAGTGTGTGAACCGCATGTCCTGTCTGGCCAGTCCGTCGATGTGTGGTGTGCGGGCCTGGCCACCATAGCGTCCGAGGTCGCGATGTGTGCAATCATCGGCGATGATGAACACGAAGTTGGGGTGTTCCGTGGCGGCCCGGGCCGGCATGCTGCCCGCCAGGACCAGGTACAAAACGGTGATGGTGGTGAATCGCATCATCGTCGCGTCTCCCTCTCCGTCTGCTCTGGACTGAGCCGACCGATGCTGTTTGGCTTTGATGTGTCTTATTGGTCGGCCTGCGGCTTCTGGCGGTTCTGTTTCTTGTTCTGCTTGTTGTTCTTTTTCGGGGCTTTGTCGGCCGCAGCTTCCCGCTGGTAGGGGAAGTGCTTTTCGTCGGCGTGGATTTCGTCGATCACGGTTTTCAGTCGGGTGCGGATTTGCCTGGCTGTGGTGTCGACCTGGTCGGGCGTCAGTTGTTTGTGTTCCAGTTCATCGGCGGGAATGTCGAAAAAGCGTCCGTCGTGGTACAGCTTGTAAGTCTGGTTGCGGGCGAAGCGTTTCACGTTGCCGTTTCGCTTGCCGTTGCGTTCGTACCAGCAGAACACCCAGTCCCGCGGGTTGCCGGTCTGCCCCTTCAACTGCGGCAGGAAACTTCGTCCGTCGATCTTGCGGTCGGTGGGCGGTTGCCCGCCGCCCGCCGCGGCGATGGTCGGCAGCAGGTCGCTGAAGTCGATCAAGTCCTGCGAGACGGACCCGGCGGAAATGGTGCCGGGCCAACTGGCGATCATGGGCACGTGCGTGCCCGCGTTGGGCGTGGATCCTTTTCCGCCCTGAATCTGCTTGCCTTGGAAGGGTGACGTAATTCCGGTGTAGGTTCCGTTGTCACAGGTGAAAATCAGCAGAGTGTTGTCGCGGATGCCCAGGTTGCCGAGTGTCTTGTCGACTTTCCCCACCAACTTGTCCGCATAGGCGACCATCTCGCGAAAGTGTTTGCGATTCCACTTATTGCGAGGCCATTCATTGGTCTCGTCCGGATCCCAATCGTCCGAATCCGGTGTTGGCTGGAAGGGCCAGTGCGGCAGGATCATGGGGTAGTAGGCGAAAAAGGGTCCGTCCCTGTGGCGTGTGATGAAATCAACCAGATAATCGCTGACCAGATCGGGCCCGTATTCGCCCTTGGTGTAATCGAACGGCTTGCCGTTGATTTCCAATCCCGGATTGGGATAGCGGGTGGGCCGCCGCGTCAGTTGCCACAGACAGTATTTGTCGAAGCCGAACGTAGCCGGACCGCTGAAGCCACCCTTGAGCTGCCACTTGCCCACGACGCAGGTGCTGTAACCGGCCTGTTTCATCACGTTGCCGAACGTGATTTCCTTGGGATGCAGCAAGCCGAACTTGACGTAGTTCCGCGAATTGTAGCGGCCGGTCATGATCTGGTTGCGCGAAGGTGTGCAGATCGGCTGGGAGTAACAGTGTTCGAAACGCATCCCACCGGCCGCCAGGCGATCAAGGTGGGGCGTTTTGTAGAAAGTCGATCCGTTGGCCCCGACGCATTCATAACCCATGTCGTCGGCCATGATCAGCACGATGTTGGGACGCCGGCTTGATTCAGCGAAAACGTGTTGCGAATCAACCGATTGCGGAACGAACACGGCAACGGAAATTGTGGCCAGGGTCGTTATTCTGTACAGCAAATGACGCGGGAATGACCGGCGGCAACCGGTTCGGTTTACGGCAAGCAACGGATACATACTGATTCCTCTAGTTCGACCTGGTCCTGTGCTCCACTCGGTTGTTCCTCCGCCACTGCTGCCGCGCTGTCGGCAGGCACACTGTCGATGCGGACAAAGACCAAGGGTCTGTAGGCGGCGAACAACCGAAACCGGTTCAATGTTATTGTCTTCCCCGCAAATTCCAGAGTCAATTCCCAGCGGCGACTGGCAGAGCGACGACGGAGCAAACGGACCGACCGTCAGGTCAAACAAATCGGGCCGAACTCCGTGTTCAGTCCGTTCCTGATTTGCCCTCATCAACTTCTCGGAACTCAGCGGTCTGACTTCACGTGAATTGAACACGCTGGCTCACAAGCGGGAGCAGCCGATGTGCGGCTGAGCTTCCGAGTGTCTTGCAGGTTGCGCGCCAGGCCTGCAGCCGTTGAATCCCCGAGACGTGAACTGCCGTTTGTTGGCAGGGTTCTCGAACCAGATCACTCCCCAGCTTTCGTTTTCTTTGGTGGTCAGCACATCCAGGTTAAGCACGGCGACCCCCTTCAGGAAGTTGCCGCACGGCTGACCGATCGCAATTTCGTGGAACTTCGGCTCGCCGCGTCCATTTCGCGGGCTGCACTCTCAATCCGAATGCAGTCTGGATGAAACAGATTGCCAAGGAACCTTACCGATCCCTTTGACGGCTTTCTGAATCAGCAACCGCTACGTACTCATGGATCGGGATGGCAAGTTCTGTCCGGCGCTGCGGTGTATCTTGAAAGGCAAAGACATCATTCCTCTGTTGCTGCCACCGAGAAGTCCGAATTTGGACGCGTACATCGAGAGATTCCTACGAAGCGCCAAATCCGAGTGTCTTTCGCGAATGATCTTCTTCGGCGAGAAGTCGCTACGAGCGACCGGCGCTTACATCGAGCACTATCATGCCAAGCGGAACCATCAGGGGGTTGAACAACAAGATCTTCGAGCCGGGCTGACAAATCGGGAAAAGCACTGGTGAGATCGAGTGTTGCAACGTCTGCTTGGGGCGGCTCAGTATTCAGCGAAAAGGAATCATCATCACGTTATTTGGCGAAAGTGTACCATTCACAGACTTTATGTTGAACAGGAGTTTGGCGCTGGTGGACCTCGATATCCCGGACACGGGCGGTGCTCGGCGGGTCACGATTGCAATCGATACCGTTGACGCGGTCAAAATCACTGACCCAGTCGAAATGGCCGGTTCACGGCTATGGGTTTTCAGGCTAATTTGGCTCACTGACAATCCACAGCGTTCGCCGCTCGCCACCTCGGGTCCCGCCTGGACCGGATGGCGAATCTAGGCAATTCAGCTCGCGTTACTTGACGCCGCCCGCAATCGAGCCAAGAATTCTCGCCCGACAGTCCGTAACAGATGTCTGGTGATGGTTGTCAGCACGCCATGCGGAGGAGTGCATGAGTACCTGCGGTGTGCGTGGGCATCGGGAGAACTGTCGTTGTTCAACGGACTCAGCGGAGTCCGATCGTGAAGCACGGTGATACATAGAAAGTGAAACCATGGGTGGTCCGATTGTACGCACAGGAACGACGCCGGAATTCTGGAAAAACTGGGACCAGGCATTTGCCTCCAAGAAAACGAAAGCGGCCAAAGTAAAGAAGAAGACATCCGTCACAAAAAAGAAACGGGCGAAAGCCAAGGTAAAAGAGTAGATTTTTCCGGTGGAGTCCCACGTCTGAACTCTCAAATCGCCGGCGACTGTCGTGTGTGACCATGCTCCGCGACCAAAACGATTCGATCTGCTCACGATACTGCTCGTCGCAGCCCTATTCGCCGGTTTCTCGCTGCTGCATGCGCCGGTGCCAGGCGTCAATGAACCGCATTATCTGTGCAAGGCAAGTGCGACCTGGGACTCCAGCTATTGTGCCGGTGATTTTTTTCTGAAATCACAAAACGCCCATTCAGTGTTCTTCTGGGTGGTGGGCTACTTCACTCAGTACTGGTCTCTGGAGACCGTCGCTGTGAGTGGCCGCATTGTCTCGGCTTTCGTTTTGGCCTGGGGCTGGGTGGCGCTGTCCAGTGCGTTCTCACTCAGTCGTGGTGGTACGGTGGTTTCTGCTGGACTGCTGGCTGCCATCACACTTACGGGGAATCTATCCGGTGAGTGGATTCTGGGAGGCTTCGAAAGCAAGGTCCCTGCCTGGGGACTGGGTTTCGTGGGTTCAGCCGGCTGGCTGACGACAACCGGCGCAGCACCGTGGCGCCACTGGCTGAATATCGGTGTGCTGCTGGGATTGTCGACTGCCGCGCACCCGGTTGTGGGAGTATGGTTTCTGATCGCAATTTCAATGAGTGAACTGGCGCGCCTTTTTTCGCCGGTCGCGCAATGGATTGAAACAGGCTCGACGGCCGGAGTTTTGAAATCAGTTTCGTCATCACTGTTCATCATGAATGGTACCGCACTGGTTGTTGCCTTACCGGGCGTGATCCCGGCTTTTAAGATCGTAACCTCGTCTGATCTGAGCCACTGGGAGCGTGGAACCGCCAATCGTATCCAGGTCTTTATGCGTCTAAAACATCATCTGGATCCGTCATGCTTCCCACCTGCCGCATGGATTCATTCGACTGTTTTGATGATTGTCATTGGATATTGCAGCTGCCGACTGCTCAAATCCAGCCACCATCGAGTCCTGCGGCGTTATTTACTGCTGTTGGTTGCCGCCGTCATTGTGGCCGCAGCGGGCGTTGCTGTTGGAAGTCACGGTGGCCCGGTCGTTCATTTACCGCAGTGGTCATGGCGAGCCTTTCTTCTGAAGTTCTACCCCTTCCGACTCATCGACACCCTGCTGCCGGTAACGGCGGCATTGACAGTCACTGTCCTGGTTCTGCACACGTTGCAAAATCGTCTCGTGGGAACCGACACAACGATCCCTGGATTTTTGGCGGTCGTGTTCATGGTGTCATGGATCCTGAAACCTGGTCCGCCATACGGCTATTCGCTCGAAGAATATTCGACCTGGAAATCAGCGTGTAAATGGATCCGCAGCGAAACTCCGAAAGACAGTCTGTTCGTGACACCGCGCGAAGCCGTTGCATTCAAGTGGTACGCGGAACGGGCGCAGTTTGTGTCTTATAAGGATTGCCCGCAGGATGGTGCCGGAATTCTGGAATGGCGACAGCGGCTGAGAGACCTTGGCTGGATGAGACCACTGCAGCTTCAGCGGTCGCTAAAACCGTCCGACCTCACGTGGATGCAGCGGCACATGCAGATGACTCACCTGATTACTCGTGACCACGTCGTTACCGACCAGGCCCCCGTTTATGAAAACACCGTGTGGCGCATCTATGACGTGAAGTAGAATTTGGTGTCGCTGCAGGGCATCCATAATTGGATAACATCCTCGGCTGTCAGCATTTCATGGATGATGACGCACTGTAATTTCCCGCATCGTTTCATACAGCCTGCTGTTGCACGCCAGTACTGATGTTTTTTCCAGAGGCAGGTCCGTACCGCGACATGTGGTAACACGGCCACCGGCTTCTTCCACCAGCAGACGTCCGGCAGCAAAATCCCAGGCCGACAACTGGTACTCAAAGTAGGCACCATAATGGCCCGCCGCCACCTGGGCCAAATCCAGTGATGCCGTACCCATTCGACGAATGCCACGAATTTGATACCCAAAGCACTCCTTAACCGCAGTCAGTGTCGCTTCCATCACAGCACCGCGGTCGTAGTAGAAACCAACGCCGATCAGGACATCATTCATGCAACTCGCGTCACACACATTGATCAGCTGGTTATTATGGTACGCGCCCTGCCCGCGCTCTGCTGTATACCAGTCATGGCGAGCCGGATTAAAGACAACTGCCTGCTGAGCAATTCCGTGGTGATAGTACGCGATTGACACGGAGAAATGAGGAATGTGGTGGGCGAAATTCGTTGTACCGTCCAGCGGATCGACAATCCACAAGTGTTCGGCAGCCGCTTCAGTCGTATGTTCCTCTTCGCCGAGGAGACTGTGATTCGGATAAGCCTCCTGAATCACGTCCGCAATTGCGCGCTCGGATTCGATATCGGCGTCTGAGACCAGATCAACGGGTCCTTTGTGTCGCATGGACACGTCCTGCAGAAAATATTTCATCAACACTTCGCCACCCGCTCGGGTGGCGCGACGTGCTGTTTCTGGGATCGTCACGTGCACAATTCCCCAACTCAGTTCCAACCCGTTGCGCCGACGTTCTCCGGATCGGCTGCGATGCCGTAAGAGTGCCGGACTGTCAGCGAATGTCAATGCCGCATGAGCAGCACTGACAGCGAAAGCGATCACATCACAGAGAAGTAATTGTCGACGGCGAAATCGAACGCCTCTCTGGACAGCTCAACAGGCTGCTCACGGTAATTGCAGTAGTTACGAACCTGCAGCAGCAGGTCACGTGGCTGACACAGTCGATACGGTCGGCCAACGGCCCTGTAATGTGTTGCCATGAGGTATTCAAACGCATCTTCATCAGGTTCGAACTTCATTACACGGCACATAACGCCCATCAGTTCCCGGAATTCATCCTCAGACGGATCCGGAACCTCGATCTTATATGGGATTCGTCGCAGGAAAGCGCCATCAACCAGATCACGTGGTTCGAGGTTTGTGGAGAAGATGATCAGCTGATCGAACGGAACCTGGATCTTTTTTCCACTGGGGAGATTCAGAAAGTCGTAGCGTTTTTCCAGCGGTACAATCCAGCGGTTCAGCAGCACGTCGACCGGCATTTTTTGGCGACCAAAGTCATCAATCACCAGCGTGCCGCAGTTGCTCTTCATCTGCAGGGGCGCTTCACAGATGTTGGATTGCGTGTTCTTGGTGACTTCCAGTTCCGCCATGGTTAACTCGCCACCGGCGATTACAGTGGGACGCTTGATCTTTGCCCAGCGTCGGTCGATCTCGTGCGAATCCAGCAGGCCGCTCTGATTCTCTTCTTTAACTTCTTCGTGAACGCACGGGTCAAAGACGCGAATGATGTCGCCGTCCACTTCGATCGCTCTTGGAATCCAGACCGTCGATCCGAATGCTCCGGTCACTCGTTCCGCAATAGTGGTCTTGCCGTTACCTGGCTCACCGAACAGGAACATGCCACGGCCGGAATTGATGGCCGGCCCAAGTTTGTTAAGCATATTACTGTTAATGATAAGACCATCGAACGCCTGCCGCAGGTCCTCTGCTGTGACGACCTGTCCCTCAATCGTCTGCGCTGCAACGCTCTTCACATAAGCCTTCAGAGTGACCGGGGCAGCACTAAAGTACGAACATTCCATCATGTAACGTTTGCCGTGTTCGCGACCGGATTCAGTGACTGCGTACTGAGAATCGCCAGTGGCGGTCGTATCCACCAGATCAATATGTTTATCAGACCGCATTTGCCGCAGCAGGGGTTCCAGAATCCGAAACGGCAGCTTGATCTGTGTGCTGATGCCACGAACCGTGCCCTGCCCCATGTTGTACAGGTACTTCAGGACCAGGCGTTCGACCATCGCTTCGCTTATCCCCGATGCGAGAATCGACTCAGGCTGTTGGGGCGTAAACACACGAACGGAAGTTACGCTGGATGCAGACGGACTGGTGATGGGCTGTCTGGCGTCGGCGCTGTGTGGTCCGCCATCAGCAAACACGGCAGCCGGGGCGGAATCACCCAGCAGCTGATTGACTCGATCGAACAATACATCCAGACCGTCGTCCGGTGATTGTTGTGAATTGTATGAAGCACTCACAGTACGAACTCTGCCTGGCGATGGTTCATGACAGTCTAAGCGGGGCGACGTCACACGCTCGGTCATGAGCATGTAGGTTGCCGCAGAGGTGCAGTCAAACCACAATTCCAGTGACTCGCCGCGTGATCTTCAAAGAGTGGGAATGACGTCGAACATGCACATTGTGCGGTTGTACCACAATACGATTCTGCAAATGATGCGGGCAAGTTTCCTGGTGTGACCCGGACGTCGCCTGTAAGTGCTACAATGTCTGCATCAGAAACAATGATCATCACCGGCGCAACCGGGTGTGCCACAGCTGCTGAATTCGCATCTGCATCAAGTTCCGGAACCTGTCCGATCCCCAAGTAAAATGAATCGAGGCGGCTATTTGTTTCGGGCGGATTATGCATCGTGCGAACAGAATCTCATGCCGCCGAAAGACCACCGATGAAATTTGCTATCTGTCAGGAACTGTTCGAATCAACTTCCTGGGAAGAACAATGCCGAATCATCTCGGAAACTGGCTACACGGGAATTGAAGTCGCACCATTCTCCATCACGGATGACCTGGCTTCTGTCCCGGACAGCCAGCTGGCACACATGAAATCTGTGGCGGTCGATCACGGACTGCAGATCATCGGGCTGCACTGGCTGCTGGCAAAAACCGAAGGACTTTACCTGACCTCACCGAATCCGGATGTCCAGGCAAGGACGGCTCAGTACCTGCGTCTGCTCGCACGTACGTGCGCAGCGCTGGGGGGGCGTGTGCTCGTTTTTGGTTCACCTCAGCAACGAAATCTGCTGCCTGGAGTGAGCACCGAGCAGGCAATGGAAATTGCAGCAAATCTGTTCCGACAGGCAACGGCAGAATTCGACGCCAGCAACGTACTGCTGTGCATGGAACCGCTGACACAAAAAGAGACCGATTTCGTGAATACCTGTGCTCAGGCGGCGGAATTAATTGAACGGGTCGATCATCCGTCATTTGTGCTGCATCAGGACGTCAGAGCGATGCTGGGTACAGAATCCCGTTCCGTGTCATCGCTGATCCAGCAGTATCAGGACCTCTGCGGCCATTTCCATGTCAACGATACCAATCTGCTTGGCCCCGGAATGGGTGAAACGGATTTCGTTCCAATCCTCAAAGCGCTGCACGATGTTGAATACGATGGGTGGGTATCCGTAGAAGTCTTTGACTATTCGCCGGGCGCCGAAAAAATTGCGCGGGAGAGTATGCGATGTATGCAGAAAATCGTTGAATCGCTTTGATTTTCTTTGATGAAACAAACAGACTGCCAGCCCATCGGACCTGGTTTGAGAGCGACTTCATCGTGCTGTCATTGGAACTACGCAGGCCGTTTTGCAGTTGGGCGATGCGTTGCATTCAATATGCTCTTTAAGTTTGATTGTGTTCGTGTTGTGCATTTGATTGTGTTCGTGTTGTGCAACAGAATGAAGCAGTTCATCATCACGTTGAATCGTTTCTGTGTCCTGCTGCGACGTTAGCGATGGCGCGAGTGCGTCAAACCACTCTCTCAACAATCTTCAAAAGTTCTTGAACATCCCTGATGATTGATGCGGAACAGTCTTGCACATTCTGAGTTATTAAATACGATTTTGTCGTTATTGACGCTGAAACTGTTGCGTCGATACATTGTGGCGAAGGATTTGCCATCAAGCAGACTTCACGACGATGAATCAGACAAGACGGAATCTGGGTCGCCATCACCAAGTAAGTGTGATGGATGTGGTTTTTAGTCGTGGTCTCCCTTGCCCTGTTTGCTTTACGAAGCCCGGTACCTGCGGCAGGCGGCCCTCACTAACACTCGAAGGAGGTTCTCTGTGGCGAAGAAGAAAGCAACCAAAAAGAAGGCGGTAAAGAAAACCGCCAGTAGAGCTGTGAAGAAGAAAGC
>Ga0310123_10001029_pt1 | contig 23796 bp, 21 predicted proteins | sample CB6_AW_1057_MG_FD_203505 | JGI IMG/M metagenome (GOLD analysis project Ga0310123, IMG submission 203505) | Marine microbial communities from Western Arctic Ocean, Canada - CB6_AW_1057 | ecosystem: Environmental > Aquatic > Marine > Oceanic | place: Canada: Western Arctic Ocean | collected... | reverse complement strand
GAGGTGGATTATAGCGCGGTGCGTCGGTGACGCAAGGCAACCTTCCGCGGCCGGTCCAGGCTCAGGCCAACCGCCCGGACGTCTCGACCAGCGCAGCCAGTTTCTCGGCGGCCAGCCCATCATCGATTGCAGCCGTCGCGGTCTGGGCTGCCGCGGCCAGTTCGGGGCTCTCCGAGGCTTCCGAAAATGCGACCAGTGCCGCGGCGGTGTTGGCGACCACGATGTCTCGAGCCGCCCCCTGCTCTCCCTGGATCACCCCTCGGATCATCGCCGCACTCGCCTGCGGCGACTCGACCCTCAGCGTCTCGACCTCGCACTGCTCCAGGCCAAAGTCCTCCGCCGTCCAGGTGTGCTCGATGATCTCACCACTCGTTCCATCGACTTCCAGCGCCAGCGTTGTCCCCCACAGTGCGACCTCATCGAGTTCGTTGTTGCCGCACACGACCAGTGCCCGTGGCCGACGCAGCACGCCCAGGGCACCGGCCAGTAGTCGGGCAGCCGAGTCGCTGTTGGCGCCCAGCAACTGGCAGTCGGCTCCGGCGGGATTCGTCAATGGGCCGACCAGGTTGAAGATCGTCCGCAGGCCCAGTTGCCGTCGCACTCCGGCTGCGTGTTTCATCGCCGAGTGAAACAGTGGGGCGAAGCAGAAGCCGATGCCGATCTCATCCAGGCAGCCGGCGACCGCCTCTGGCGGCAGGTCGATGGTCACTCCCAGTGCACTCAGGACATCCGACGATCCACTCGAACTCGACACTCCGCGGTTGCCGTGCTTGGCCACCGGCACGCCGCAGCCGGCGGCGACCAACGCGGTGGCGGTGCTGATGTTGAACGTATGCAGCCGGTCGCCTCCCGTGCCGCAGGTGTCCAGCAGCCGGTCGTGTCGGCTGGAGATGCGTGTGGCGCGTGAGGCCATGGCTGAGGCGGCAGCGGCGAGGTCATCGACCGACTCACCCTTGGCCGCCAGCGAGATCAATAGTGCCCCGACATCGACCGGGTCGGCCTCGCCGTCCATCAACGCCGCGAACGCCGATTCGACGGCGTCACGCGATGAGTCGCTACCGGCGATCGCCGCTTCGACAACGATTTGAAAGGCTGGATGCATGGATTTCTACCTCGGGGCCTGGCCCCGGCAGTGGGCCGTGGTAAGTGGAGCAGACCGCTCTGTGGGCGGTGTCTGACCCCCGGGGAAGGTGGGGCCTGAATCCCGGGCCAGTATAGCCGTGTCCATGAATCCTCCAGAAGGCAATTGACACCTGCTTCACGGCGGTTCTACGATCGATTGCCGGTTGGGCGGGGCTTGGTTGAGCCGACCGCGGGCGGGATTCAGTGGGTTGCGAGGTACAGTCGAAGGTGGTGCAGAAGCTGGTCATCGATGCGGATCCGGGGATCGGTGACGCGCTGGCGATCGTGCTGGCACTGCGAGATCCGGCTGTCGAGGTGGTCGGCCTGACGGCGACCGCGGGCCGGGTATCGGGCCAGATCGCTACCAGGAATCTGCAGTCCATCATCGACTGTCTCGATCCGGCCCGTTTGCCTCGGATTGGCCACAGCGACGCCGACTCCTCTCCCCTGCTCCCGTCCCCCTCGCTCGAAGGCCCCTCGGGCCTGGGCGACTGGGACGTGCCGGTGGTGGAGTTGCACCAGCGTCACGAGTCGGCTCGGTTGCTGGTCGAAATCGTCCGCGACCGGCCTCACGAGATCACACTGCTGACGCTGGGCCCCTTGACCAACGTCGCGCTGGCCTCCGAGATGGCTTCCGACTTCTTCGACCTGCTTGGCGGGCTGGTCTGCCTGGGGGGGTCGATCGAAGTGGGTGGTGACGTGACGGCGGTGGCCGAGTTCAACGTGATGGCGAGCGTTGAGAGTGCCCGCCGTGTTCTGACCGCACCGATTTCCAAGACGCTGGTCCCGCTGGATGTCAGTGGCCGCGTGGTACTGAGTCCCGACCAGTCTCGTCGGCTGCGGGAGCGAGTCGGGGGTCGGCTGGCCGAGTTGCTTGAGGCGGTGCTTCCCTTCTCGTTCCGGATGCATCACGAGATACTGGGGATCGAAGGGGTGCTGTTGCACGGCGTCGCCGCGCTGGCCGCGATCACTCAGCCGGGGCTGTTGACTCGAACGGATATGCTGGTCGACGTCGAGTTGTCCGGCCAATTGACTCGAGGAATGACCGTGCTGGACCGCCGCCGCGAGATGAGTTCGCAGGCCAATGTCTCCGCGTGTGTCGAGATCGAGGTACAGGGAGTGATCGACTACATGTCGAGGCTCATGGCGGAGGACGGGTGATTGAGGGCGGCGTCTGCCCCCGATCTTCCAGCACTACCGCGAATGTGCACCCAGCAGGTCGCGGTCGCTCAGCGAGACGCGGATCTCGATCTGACGTCCCGCTCGCCAAACGCTCAGGGTCACCGTGTTGCCGATCGGTTCGAGGCTGACCAGGTGGATCAGGTGGTCGAAGTCCGCGACAGGAATCTTCTGGAACCGGGTCACCACGTCGTTGGCCTTCAGCCGGGCCCGTGCGGCGGGCGTGCCGGGTGCGACGTCGAGTACTCGTGCTCCTCGTCGGCGAGAGAGTTTCAGTTGTCGTGCTTCTTCGGCGGTGAAGTCAGGGTCGAGTACCACGCCGAGATAGGCTCGACGGACGCGGCCGTGTCGCAAGAGATCATCGACGATCCGTTGGGCCATCCGGCTGGGGATGCTGAATGCGACCCCCGAGCCACTTCCGGTTGTCGTCGCGATTGCGGTGTTGATCCCGACCACCTTACCGCGGATGTCGACCAGCGGTCCGCCGCTGTTGCCCGGGTTGATTGCCGCATCGGTTTGCAGGAAGTCCTGGTTGATCACGTCGCCGGCGCCCAGTTTCAGAGACCGGCGTCCCTTGGCGCTGATGATGCCCAGCGAGATGGAGTGGCTGAGGTCAAACGGGCTGCCGGCGGCGATCACGAAGCTGCCGATCTGCAACGAGGAACTGTCGCCCCACTGGGCCGGCTGCAGTCCTGTGGCGATGATTTCCATCACCGCCAGATCGCTGGCCGTGTCTCTCCAGGTACGACGAGGGGTCAGGATCCGTCCGTCGTGCAGGTGGATCTGCAGGTTTCCGGGAGTCCGGTCGCCGATGACGTGGGCGTTGGTGACGACAACCAGTCGGCCGGTGGAGGCGTGCCGGAAGATGACTCCGGACCCGGTCTCCTGGACCGTCCCGCGGCCTCCCTCGGTTCGGCGACTGCGGATCTTGACCACGCTGGGCATGAGGCGGGCGGTGACGCTGGAGAGTTGTCGTCCGGCGGCCTCGAGCACCTCGGCGTCGCTGGCGTTGGCGACGGCGGTGGCCCGCCGAGCTGCGAGGCTGGGGTACAGCCCTGCGGCCAGGATTGCCAGGGCGAGGAAAGCGGCCAGCAACCAGCCTCCGGATTTCGCGAAACGCCGGGGTGCGGGCATGATCGGATTTACCTGGACTGCTGATCACGAAGACGGGGAGCGGCTGGAGCGGTGAATCAGTCGACGTCGATGTCCTTGAGACTGACCTCGGTGGGGTTCATCCGGCCTTCGAATTCCATCGCGTTGCCCCAGTCGGCTTCGCCGTCGTCCGACCCCCCGCCGGTCAGCTCGAGTTCACTCTGGCAGGACACGCACATGATCGTGGTCGGTACCGCGTTGAGTCGTTGGATCGGAATCGAATGGCTGCAGCGTTCACACTTGCCGTAACGGCCCTCGCGGATCAGTTGCAGCGCCAGTTCGACCTGGGCGAGTTCACGGTTTTCGAGTGCGGCGAGTTGAGTGCTGAGTTCGCGGGACGCACCGTGGTTGGCCGCGTCGCCGATGTCGCCACCGGTCTGCGGGCCGGTGTGCCAAGCGTGATCGTCTGCGCCGATCTTCTTTCGCAGTGCATCGCGCTTCTCCAGCAATCGCTGGTGCAGTCGCAGGAGTGCGTCTTTTCGAGCCATCGCCGTAGTCCTCCGGTTCGGGGCCGGAATCGACCCGCGACAAGGTTAGGTCACGGTCGTGGGCACCGGGTGGTCGACTCGACCAAAGCCGACAAGCTTCGGGCCTGCGAGCCGTCACAATTGTCAGAACCGGTAAAGTTCGCCCAATCCGAAGACCGATAACCGTTACAGGGCGAACAGGTTGTGCGCTGTGTCGGTGGTGTAGCAATCGTGGCTGGAGAGAATCGGAGAGCACTGCTGATGGCCAGGAAACTGATCCGAACAGGTGTGATGCTGTTGGCCGTGACCACCGTGGTGGGCCTCGTGGGCTGCTCCTGCCACAAGTCGACCTGCTACGACGGCGACTGTGGCCTGGTCTATGACGACGACTACTGGCAAGACGATCGCGGTGGCTGTGGTGCACCGTCGGGTCACGGGTCGGGTCACGGGTCGGGTTGTGGAGGCTGCGGTGCACCCTCTGCCCACTCGGGATGTTCGCATGCACACGGCAGTTCAGGTGGCTGCGGTGGCTGCGGCGGAACTCATCATCAGTCCGGCCCGACCTGTGCCTCATGTGGCGGCGTGCACACCCCGGTTGCTCCGGTGACCGATCAACCCGGCTGCCCGCATTGCGGGGTGAATCACGGACCGGCCAGTGAGGGTGCTCCGCCGGCGGAGCCCGCACCGCCGGTGGGGACAACGGCCTCGCCGCCTCCACCTCCCCTGCCCCCTTCGATTCCTCCGATTCCGGGCGGCAAGGCCCCGGCGGCCCGGCCCGCACAGCCGATTCCGCCGAAGGTCGACGCGGCCAATCCGACCGCCGTGCAGGTTCCGCCTCCCCTGCAGACGGTTCCGGCCGGCAGTAGCGGTGCTCTGGAACCGGCTCCGCCGCTACAGCCCGTCGAGGTGCCATTGCCCGGGTTGGAGAATCCGGCTCCGATTCCCCGCGGCGCAGCGCAGCCGAAGTGGATCCCCCGCAGGCTCTGAGCCGAGTCAGTGATGGTCGAACCGGACCGATTGGCACCGACGCGGCGTCCGAACCGGAACCCCGTCGGCTACCAGTGCTGGCACAACCTGGCGTTTCTGCATTGGCGGGTTCCCGCCGACAAGTTGGCCACGCTGTTGCCTTCGGGCCTGGAGGTCGACACGTTTGACGGGTCGGCGTGGGTGGGACTGGTTCCGTTCCGCATGTCGGGTGTGCGTCCATGGTGGTTTCCGTCGCTTCCCGGAGTGTCGGCCTTTGACGAGACGAACGTCAGGACCTACGTGCACCACAACGGGGTGCCCGGTGTCTGGTTCTTCAGCCTTGATGCGGCCAACCGGCTGGCTGTCCGGGTCGCCCGCTGGCGTTGGCGGCTGAACTACCACCACGCGACGATGCGGGTTGAGCGAATTGGCGAAGATGCGGGCGGGGGCGGGGGCGGGGGCGACGAGGGACTGGTCTACTGGAGCGAGCGGACGGCGAAGGGGTCGGGTAGCCCCGGCGCGACGGGGCCGGGTGTGCCCGGTGCCGGGGTGGACCTCGAAATTCGCCTGGACGGTATAGATTCACCGGAAGGCGTCGACCCCGAGGGTCATGCCCGGCCGGGGAGTCTCGAGCACTTCCTGGTCGAACGCTACGTGCTGTTCACTCGCGATCCGACCGGTGACTCATCGACGGTCTACTCGGGACAGGTCCACCACTCGCCCTATCCTCTCCGAGGGGCACGGGTCTTGCGGTGCACCGAGTCGTTGATCCTGGCGTCGGGGATCGAGGTCAGTGGTGCTGCGACCCACGCGTTGTACAGCGAGGGGGTGGAGGTTGAGATCTTCGGGCTGCGGCCGGTGGAGGGTTGGCGTCGGGCCTAGACCGGTTCGATTCCCAGCGACGTACTCGCGGCCAGTTGCCCGAGCGAATCAGCATCGGGCATCCCGGTGGTGGCACCGGTGGCCTGCACGCAGCAGGCACCCGCGGCGCTACCGAGCCTGAGGCAGTCCTCGGGCGAGGCGTTTTGGAGCAGTGCGAGGATGAAGCCCGAGGCGAACGCGTCACCCCCGCCGGTCCCGTCGACCAGTTGCACCGGGTGAGCCTGGGCCTTCAGGCCGCCTCCGGGCCCAAGCATTACCGACCCGCGGTCTCCGCAGGTAATCACCACTTGCCGGGCCCCGGCATCAAAAAAGGTCCGGGCCTGCTCGATCGGCTCATCGAGACCACACAGCAGACGGGCCTCGTCGTCGTTGGGGACAAAGTAGTCGGTCACCGGCAGCACCTCCTGGAGCCGGGCCGAATAGTCGCCTGGGGCGGGGATCACGACATCGAGCATCGTGATCACCCCCATCCGGCCGGCTCGTGCGAAGAGGTCGGCGACTCGTTCGGCGGTGGGTTCTTCCGAGAGGCAGTAGCCGCCGAGGTACAGGACACGAGTCCGCTGGAGTACGTCGTCGGTGATCGACTCGGTGGTGAAGTGCGCATTGGCGGCCGGAGCATGGATGAAGCGTCGGTCCTGGCCGGTGACGTTGATCACCTGGGTGGCGCTGGTCTGGAGATCGTCTCGGACCTCCAGGATCGAACAGTCGACTCCCGCCTCGGCAAAGACCTCGCGGACGAACCGGCCGAAGATGTCGTTGCCGATCGTGCCGGCCACGGCTGTGGCCAGGCCGAGCCGGGTCATGTTGACGGCGCAGTTGGCCGCGCAGCCACCGATCGAGAGATGCAGGGCCGGCGTCTCGACCAGCACGCCTGCCGCGGGCAGTTCCGAGACCGGTTCGCAGACGTGGTCGGCCACGACGATGCCCGCGCACAGGCAATCCAGCGATCCGGCCGTGGCGTCGGTCATGAAGGTTGCTCCGGTTCCGGATCTGCTTCCGGCACGGCGGTCGATTGCAGGGCGACATCGGGTCTCCCGGGCAGACGTCGCTTAGCCATGACGAGCCGCTTGACGATCGGGTAGGTCGGGACAGCGGTGACTGTGGCGATCAGCAGCGAGCCGGCGATCATTGGCCAGGCGACCTCGGCGAAGATGAAGCGGAGCGGATCGAGCCAGCCACGATCCATCGCCGCTTCGAATTGCGTCTGGAATTCGGCGGGCGTCATCGGGGCTTCGACCAGCAGCGTGCCGACGTAATAGAAGGCGGCGTACAGCGGCACGATGGTGAGCGGGTTGGAGATGTAGACGGTGATCAGGCCGGCGACCCGGTTGAAGTGAAACAGCGGCCGGGTCACCGCGGCCACGGCCACGATGATCAGCATCTGGATGCCGACCGTGGGCGTCATCCCAACGAACATCCCGAGCGCCGTGCCCAGGGCGATGGCGTGGGCTGAGTCGTCCAGGGAGAGCAGCTTGCGGATCAACCGCCGGGGGGTCGTCCACCAGCGGGTGTCGGAGTCGCGTCCATCCATGTCTTTGATGTGGCCGGACTGAATCCGGTGACCACCCCGACTATTCCTGCTCGGCCCCGGACTCGGGAGTCGCTTCGTCGATCAGTTTCTCGATCAACGGCACGATATGGTCCTTGTAGGTGAATCCCTCGTCGCCGTATTCACCCGAGTCGTTGTCGAACCGCTTGGCCAGTTGTCCCTGGGTGTCGTACACGTAGACGGCCGGAATCGCCGCCAGCCCGATCGATTCGTAGACGTCGAGGTCGGGATCTGAGAGCAGCACGTTGGTGAAGGTGGCCTTGGTCGATGTGAGGAACTTCATCACCGACGGTTTCTTCGACTCGGGAGGTTCGTCCTCGAGTCCTTCATAGTCGCAGGAGACCGAGATGCAGGTGATCTTTTCGGAGGGGTATTTCTTGTGCAGAGCGACCAGGTTGGGGAACTCCTTCATGCACGGCACGCAGCTGGTCGACCACAAGTCAACCACCACCACCCTGCCCTTCTGAGCCGCGATCAGCGCCTGGGTCTCTTGCCAGCTCTTGATTTCCAGCGAGACGGTGTCCTGGGTCTTCTTCGTGTCGGGAGTTGTCCCGGTCCTGGTATCGGGCTTGCTGCCGGGATCCGACGTCGCACCGTCACCTGGGGTTTCGACCGACCCGGTGCAGCCGGCTACCAGCAGCGATGCGGCAAGTAGCACGAGCTGGCAGCGGTGCCGGTTGGCTTTGAGACGGGTCATGGGAGGCTCGGGGTGAGGGGTTTGTGGACGGGCCGTCACTTAGCGGGCGATTTTCTTGAGGCCGGCGATCCGGGCTGCTGCGGCGGGATCTTCGTAGGGCAGCGCCTTGAGAAAGTCGGCGAGGTCGGAGAGCTGCTGCTTGTCGAGATGGCTGGTCGTGCCGTGCCGGTCGCCGGTGTTGTAGGTCGTGAGCACCTCGAGCAGCGTCTTGGCCTTGCCGTGGTGCAGGTAGGGAGCCGAGCGGTACAGGCCCAGCAGCATCGGCGTGTCGTAGGCCGGACCCATCTTCTCGCTGGGATCGGCCGTCCCGGTTCCGACGTCGTGGGTGAGCAGCTTGGGTCGGGGCTGTGAATCGGTGAAGAAGGGGCCGGCGTGACAGGTGGCACAGCCGACCTTGCTGGATGAAAACAGCATACGGCCGCGTTGGGCGGCGGGCGTGAGGCCCTTTCGGGCATAGGGGCTGAGCGTGAACTTGTGCGAATTGGTGTAGGCGGCCAGGGCGTCGAGGTCGACGGAGAGTCCCTTGTTGGGCTTCTCGAGGGACTTATTGACCCCGCCGCGGACCAGTCCGCGGCCCTGCATCAGCGGCCCGCGGATCGTGTGCTCGAAGTCCTGGGATCCATCCCGGTCGGCGGACCAGTGCAACGGGTGCGTCCAGGCGAGGCCGAACAGTGGCGGAGTGGCCCGCAGACCCTCGGGGTTCTGCCAGGTCCGTCCGTCGGGGTCACCGTCGGGGTGGCAGCTCGAGCAGCTGATCCAGCGGCGGCCGACCATTGGCTGCAGTGCCGTGTAGAAGAGGATTTTGCCCCGGTGCATTTCTCGGGAGAGTGGATTGTCCGTGACGGCGATCGTGGCCAGGGGACGTGCCGAGTCGGAGTCGTAGGCGACGACGTTGAAGTCCAGGGCGTTGTAGACGAAGAACCGCTTGCCGTCGGGAGCGACACGCACCGCGCGGGGGTTGTGCCCCAGGGTCAGCCGACGCCGGTAGGCGATCTCGGTGTAGTCATCGGCGACCGTCTCGCAGATGAACATGTCGTCGGTTCCCGAGAAGACGACGAAGAACCGTTTGCCGTCGTCCGAGACATCGATCTCCCAGGGGTTGGCCGTCACCAGGTTGCCCAGGAACGAGTCCATCGGGATCCGTTTGCGGCGACGACCGGTTCCGGCCTTGGTGTCGACGACTCCGACGTAGGGGAAGATCGACCCTTCGCCCCGGGCGGCCGCGATTCTCGAGCGGATGTGCGGGACGTAGGCCTTGGGCCGGGTCGGATGCAGGACGATCTGTCGGCAGAGGTTGTCGGTGCTGGCGCCTTTCCAGCTGTCGACGATCTTGCCGCCGGCCACGTCGATCGCGTTGACCCGGGCCGTGTAGTACTCGGCCGAGTACAGTGTCTTACCATCGGGCGAGAGGGCCAGGCCTCGAGGGAACCGGCCTGCAGGAAACTGCCTCAGGACCTGGCCCGTCTTGCTGATTTCGACCACCCGGCCGGGGTACTCGAGCGTGACGTAGAACTTCGAACCGTCGGTGTTGGAGACAACTCCGTAGGGCTCGTCGAAGACCTCGACCCGGTGCAGTACTTTGCCCGAGTCGGCATCGAGCAGCACCACCTGGTCGTCATTGTAAACGGCCACGGCCAGGCTGTGCGTTTTGCCCAGGAAGGCGACCCCTTCGGGGTGTACACCGACGCGGGTTTCGTGGACTTTCTTGAGCGTGTTGAGGTCGACGATGCTGACGGTGCCGCTGTCGCGATTGGAGCAGGCCAGCAGGCGGCCGTCGCTGGAGATGTCCATCAGGCTGTTCGAGTCGCGTGCGGCGCTGGCCGGTGCGCACAGCCCCAAGAGCACGGCGGCCACGATCAGCAGGTGGGGTGATCGGAGTGTCATCGGGCGGAATGCCATCGCAGGGAGGTCTCTCGTGTGAAGGCCGGAATCCGTGGCGGTCACTCTATCAGAAGTCACCAAATCGAGTTAGGCCGGGGACTGGCCACCGCCGGCAGCACTGGTAGACTCAACAGCATGACCTTCCGCCTCTCCCTCGTCCTGGTCCTGCTCACGGTGCTGCCCGGCTGCGGTGATCCGGATCTCTCCCCGCCTCCGACTCGATCAAGCGGCCAATCCACTGCGAAGTTGGCACCCCTGGTCACCGATGCTCCCTCGGACGCTCCCACGGCGATGGCCTGGGTCCCGGGTGGTTCGTTTGAGATGGGCACCCGCGACCCCGCGGGCAAACCAGACGAGTTTCCTCCTCACGCGGTCGAACTCGATGGCTTCTACATGGACACTCACGAGGTGACCAACCGCGAGTTCGGGCGGTTCGTGAAGTCGACTGGATACGTGACAGCGGCCGAAAAGAAGCCCGACTTCAGTTCGGTGCGGAAGGGGTCGAGGCGAACCGAGGACAAGATCTTGCCCGAGTTGAACCGTCCGGGTTCGATCTGCATGAAGCAGGGCCTGAAGCTCGGAGAAATCGACCCACAACTGGGGGCGTATGGTTGGTGGGAATACGTTCCGGGAGCCGACTGGCGTCATCCGGAAGGTCCGGGGAGTTCGATCGAGGAGCGGATGGACCACCCGGTGGTACACGTCTCGTGGCACGATGCCAACGCGTACTGCAAGTGGGCAGGCAAGCGGTTGCCGACCGAGGCGGAGTGGGAATTTGCGGCGCGGGGCGGGTTGGACGGGAAGACCTACCCGTGGGGCGACGAACGCAACCCCGACGGGAAGTGGTTGATCAACATCTGGCAGGGTGCCTTTCCGGTCAAAAACACCAACGATGACGGCTTCCTGACCACCTCACCGGTCGGGTCGTTTCCGGAGAACGGATACGGGTTGTTTGACATGTCGGGCAATGTCTGGGAGTGGTGCCAGGACAACTACACGGCGGATTACTACGGCGATTCCCCCAAGCGGAATCCGCAGGGTCCCGAGGAGAGCCTGGACCCGGACGAGCCGGACATCCTGAAGCGGATCCAGCGAGGCGGCAGCTTCATGTGCAGCGACACCTACTGCACCGGTTACCGTGTGACGGCGAGGATGAAGGGTGAGCAGGAATCGGGCCTGTACCACACCGGCTTCCGTTGTGTGGTCTCACATGACGCCGCGGATGGCCTTCGCAAGGCTGCAGCCCAAAACTAGGTCAGTCTGCTGCAGACGGGCGGCTTGGCATCGCCACCCGCCCGTCCCGGCGGCCGTGCATCGCGTGCAACCGGCCGCTCTTGGGAGCCTTGACGGCCATCGGCGTGCGCGGCCATAGTGCCTTGGTCTCAGGCGGATTCGTAGCGGCGGTGACTGGCATGGGACTTGGGGTCGCTGTTGAGTTTCTGGAGCGCAGTTTGACAGTTGCAATTGGCGGTGTGCCATTGAGTTGCGATTGAGGACTCCTGCTCGGTCTGACTGCGGAAACGACCCGAGTTGGGCTCAATCTGGTGGTGTGGAAGTAATAATGGCCGAGTCGTTGATGTTCTATCGCCTGCATGCGGAGGTGGCGGATCGGACCGGTCCGTACCTCGAAGATCGAATCCGCGAGTTGATCCGCCGCCGGGACATTCTGTCTCAGACTCCACTGAGACGATCGGATATGGAAGACGAGTGGCGGCCGGCCAGCGAGTTCTTTCCGGATGCCTTTCCAGACGCCCAGATCGCCCGTGAAGATCCGATTCCGCCTCGGACCGATCACGCCGCGTGGTATTATGCCGATGACGGTGGTGAGGTGTTGGGACCGGTCACGCTGGTGGAACTGAAGGTGCTGTGTCACGAAGGTGGGGTCACGTCGACCTCTCTGGTCTTCAAGGACGGGTGGCCACAGTGGCGTCGAGCCTTCGAGAGCCCGGTCGTTAGTGGGTTTCTCTCGGCATGAGCCTCCATTTGCCCCCGCCTGGGGTTTCCGCCGGCGGCCCGACCGGCCATTCTTGTTGAAGTCACATCGCCCTCGGCGATGGCAACTCCGGATTGCCGGCTCACTCGAGAATCACAGCCATGGCCGACTACCACCACCAGGGAGATCATGGTGACCCGACCGGTCCGTATCCCGAAACACGGATCCGGGACCTGATCAAGAACGGGGTGATCAAGTCGCATCACCGGCTGCGTTCGCTCGACGAATCGGACTGGGCTGAGGCCGCACGCTTGTTTCCCGACCTGTTCCCCTCCTCCCCCGGTCCCGACAACACCGGGTTCCAGGACCTTGAACCGGAGCCGGTCGAGATCTCCTTCGAAGCCGACGCCGAGTGGTACTACTCGGTTGACTCGAGTCGGCAGGAACCGGAAGGCCCGGTCACCATTGCGGTCCTCCAGGGCCTCGCCCGAGACGGTGCCATCGATCAGACGGCGAAGATCTGGAAGAAGGACTGGCCCGACTGGCGAGACGCGGCGGAGGTCGGCCCGTTGGCGGAGCATTGGCCGAGTGAGCCTGCCGAGCCGGTCGATGGACCGAAGAAGGGATCCGGGACGTCCGAACCGATGGGTTCGGATTCCCCACGCACGTCAACGAGCGGCCTCAGTTCACTCATCCTGGGCCTCACGTCAATCATGTTTGCCGGAGGCAACATCGCCTCCTTCGTTTTCAAGCAATGGTCGCTGTTGATCGTGATGGGCCTGGTCTTTCTGTTGACCAGTATCCTGGCCGTAGTACTTGGACATCTCAGCCTCGCGACCATCAAGAGACAGCCGGAGCAATGGACCGGTCGAGGAGTCGCGTTGGCCGGTCTGATCCTGGGTTACGTATCCTTGGGGACGTCGGCGATCGTTGGTGTGGTGGTACTGTTTATCGTGATTCTGGGAATCGGAATTGCAACCAGGTGAGCGGCGGTTGCACGATTGAGATTCCCGGGGGCCTTGGTCGATCTCGGTTGTTCGGTATGGAGGGAGTGTGAATCGATGTCGGCAGCGTCTGAACGGATCGAGCTCGAGTGGACTCGGCTCGACATCGAGCAGCGGCTGGGATTCACAGGTGGCAAGTTCACCCGTGTGAACACGCTGCTGAGTGCCATGATCGGCTCGGGCACGACCGTCCTGTTTTACGTCGTGCTGCTGGGTCTCGAGCAGAATCTCTGGGCCGAGTCGTTTGTGGCGATGTTCACGCAACGGGGGCCGGTGCCCTATGCCATCAGTTTCCTCTCGTTCTGGGCACTGGCGATGCTGGTGCTGAAGTCGAGAAAACTCGCACTACAGGCCCGGGCCCTGGACCACAAGATCATCCCCTCGGACCACGACTTTGTGCTCGAGCCGGCGACGGTCGACCTGGTCATGAGTCGGCTGAGAGCGGTCACCGACGATCCCCGGCACTTTGTGCTCTACAACCGCATCGTGATCGCGCTGTCCAACCTCAAGAACCTCCGCCGAGTTTCCGATGTCGACGAGATCCTCAATTCACAGGCGACGCATGATGAGTCGGCGATGGAGACCAGCTACTCGCTGCTCAACGGATTTGTCTGGGCCATCCCCGTGCTGGGTTTCATCGGCACGGTACTCGGATTGTCCAAAGCGATCGGGGAATTCGGATCGGTGCTGCAGGGAACCGATCAGCTCAGCGAAATCAAGCAGTCGCTCGAGGGTGTTGCCAGCGGGCTGGCGACCGCGTTCGAAACCACCCTGGAGGCCCTGGTGGCCGCGTTGTTGATTCAGCTGTTTCTGACTTTTCTCAAGAAGTCCGAGGAGGAGTTTCTGGACGCCTGTTCGGACTATTGTCTCCGGCATGTCGTGAATAACTTGCGGGTGACACCGTTTGAATACCAGAATGGAGCGTAGGCGGGCTGAGCTTGGTTTGCGGGTTTGGGTTCCGGGGACAAGACCGGGAGGCTGTATCTGATGGGTGAGTGGTTCCTGCAGATCGACGGGCGGGAATCGGGTCCGTTCTCGATGGACGAGCTGGTGTTCCTGGTCAAGGAGGGGCGACTCTCGGCCACGGACCAGGTGCGGCGTGGAACCACCGGCCAATGGACAGCGGCCGGATCGGTCGTAAAGAATCTGAAGCCGATCAGGCCGAAGCACGAGCGAGCAGCGGTCGTCAAGTCGCCGCCTGTTGCCGTAGAGGCCTCGCCAGAGGAACTCGAGGCTCGCCCTGTACCCCCACCGCTGCCTGTCCGGTCGTTCTCCCTGTGGGGCGGCACCGGCGGGCTGGCGATCGCTGCGGTGGTCGGCCTGGCGGTCGTGGTGGTGGTGGTCGGAGTCATCTGGTCCCGGATGGGCTCTGACGAACCGTTCGCCACGGCGGCGCCAACAACCGTGCCACCCAGTGACGCAACAACGCTTGGGGATCTTGTGAGTCCGAATGCGGTTGCCGAGATCAGCACGCCCCCCGGCGACTCGGGAGAAGAGCCGAATGGAGACGAAAAGGGATTCCGGCCTTCCAAGCCAAAGACGTCCGTGACGGACTCTCCGGGACCGAGGTCGGAGATGGTCGAGTCGATGAAAGGGCGCGATGCCCAGAAACTCGTCTCGAAGGCTGTCGGCAAAGTCGTTTTGGGTTGGCGGCTTGTCGACAAGGACGGTGAGAAAACGGAAACTGGCAGTCGGCTACTCTACATTTGTACCGACGAGGGAGAGGCTCAGCAGCTCAAGGAAAAGGGTCATTCAATAGGCTTCTTTCGATCCAAGTCAGGGAAAGCCATCTTCTACGAAAGAGTCTTGGGCTCGTCTGGATCGTGCTTTTTTGTGACAGCCGACGGAATCGCGCTGACTAATCGTCATGTGGTAAGAGACTTCCAACAAGTCCAGCGAGCCCGCGGGAAGGTCGACGAGATCAAGGACTTCTACGAGTTTAACGAACTGAAACCGGTCATGTGGGTCATCGTCGACGGAGAGCCGCATGAGGCCACGGTCAAGTTCATCAGTGAGGAATTCGATCTGGCCGTCGTCGAGGTAGAATTGCAGCACTCGCCATTCTTCAGGCTGTCCACACTAGATGAACCTGCCCTGTTGACCGAAGTGATGGCAGTGGGGTTTCCGGGTGCAGCCATCGAAGAATTGACGCAGGAAGACGGTGACGACTTTCGAGCGAGGTTGCGGAGATCTCGTCGCATGAAGAGCTCTCCACTGTGCGAGCAAAAAATCACGTTGACCAAGGGAGAAGTGTCCTCGATCTCGAATCGTCCAAAAATTGGCCAACTGATCCAGCATGATGCCAACATCAATCACGGCAACTCGGGCGGGCCGCTGTGGGAGAACCAGTCGCGGGCCATCATCGGGATCAACACCTTCGGCATCCCAGGTGCCAATGGGGTGTTCTTCGCGCTGCAGATGCGGCAGATGAGAAAAGAGATCGACGACAACGTGCCCGGGATCCGCTGGTATTCTCCGTCGGACTCGAAATGAACGCACCGTTGGCGGAATCGCAGAGACTGTTCAGCGGGCAGGAGTGAAGCGAATGTCCCGTCGCCGCAAGCGATCAGCGCCGTTCTCGCTGTTTGCCTTCCAGGACATCATCACGTCGGTCACCGGGATCATGCTGGTGATCACGATGCTGCTGGCTCTGGAGCTGCTCGAGCGGACCGACGCGGCGCCCCCGCGGGCCACCGCGGCGATCAGCAAGGACCTGCAGCAGGTGATCGCGGTCGCCGAACGCGAGATCGCCGAACTCGAACCGCAGTTGCAGCAGCGTGGCAAGCGACTCTCATCAGCCGCCGCGGTGTCTCCCTTGCAACTCCGCCAGCAGATCGGCGAGCTGGAAGAATCGATCCGACGACTGCGGAACCTGATCAACGAGTCGCGTCAGCGTGACCAGCGGACAAAGGGCCGTGTCAAGAAGGCTCGGCGGCAGCAGCAGCAGCAGAGCCGGAAACGCGAGGAGCTGCTGGCGGATCTGCTCCGCCGCAGCACCGCCAAGCGACAACAACTCAGGAAGCTGCAGCAGTCCAACAGGCTGATCTTCAACCCGGCAGCTGGCAACTCCAAGTCGCCCTGGCTGGTCGAGGTCAGTGCGGAGCGGCTGCTGGTCGCCGAGTCGGGGGTCGCTGGCAAGCCGTTGGCCTTTTCCGACGTCGACGCGTTCCTTCGTTGGGCCCGGCAGCAAGACAAGCGATCCGAGTACTTCGTCTTGCTGCTGAAACCCGATGCGATCGAGTTGTTCCGCGAGACGCGGGATGGCCTGGACGAGGCCGGCTTCGATATCGGCTTCGATCTGCTGTCGAAGGGGCAGACGGTGATCGATCCGGAACTGGGTGCGGGGGTCCAGCAATGAGCCGCCGTTCACGATCCACCGGCGACAGCCTGGATTTGCTGCTGGACACCGTCTGCAATGCCTTCGGCGGCGTCGTGTTCATTTCGATCCTGATCGTCGTGCTGCTCAATCTCACCAGCGCCAAGCACCAGATTACCCCTCCCACTCCGGCAGCCGAGGCGGAATTGCTGACTCTGCAGTCGACGGCCGCCGAGCGGCAGAGGCAACTCAAGACGCTCAGGGAAGCCCAGCGGCAACTGGATCGCATCGCCGAGGAGTTTGTCGACAGCGATGCACACGACCTGGTCCTACAACGGGATGAGCTGAAGTCGGACAATCACGAGCTGGAGAGTGACCGGGCCGACGTGATGTCGGCGATTGCCAGCGGGCAGACTCGGATCAACCGAATCGCACGCGCGCTGGCGGACTTGGAGCGCAAGATCGAGCAGGCTCAGAGCGATCTCGACGATGCTCAACAGGTCCTCGCGGCCGAGATCGCGATGCGGTCACGAACCGGTAAGCTGCCCCAACAGCGGTCGACCCAGAAGCAGCTGGTCGCTTTCCTGCTCAAGGGCGGACGACTCTATTCGGTCTACCGGGTCGAGCAGGATGGACGGCTCGTTCACAACGACCTGGAGTGTCGACTTGTGGATCGGGGAGACGGATCACGGTCGGTGACGCCGCGGGTCGCGGCCGGGCTGAAGGTCGACCCCAGGGCCCAGCAGCAGCCAGCCATCGCACAGCGGTTGGCCCGGTTCGATCGGGGACGCCACTTTGTGGCGGTTGTCGTCTGGCCCGATTCGTTTGCTCATTTCGAGGTCGTCAAGCGGGCAATTGTCGCCAGCCAGTTCGAATACCAGTTGGCCCCGTGGCTCGACTCAGAACCACTGCTCATCGGTCGGTCCAGGGGTCCGCAACGGGTGCAGTAGCCCGGGCGACTGGTTTCAACTCTCATAACCTCACATCGAATCGAAGCCTGAAGAGACTCGAAAGTCATGGCCACTCCTCCTCCACTGCCTCCGAACGAATCGGATGTCCGCCGCCGCCAGCGGCTGCTGGTCGCGCTGGCGGCAGCAGCAGTTCTGCTGGTCCTGCTTGGCTTGCTGGGGTTCCTGGTCGGAAACGGCCTGCGTCCGTTTCAGGACGGGGGATTCGATATCGCCGGTACCGGTCGTGCGACGAGTGGGCTCGACCTCGAGTCCCCGGATTCACCCGATCCGGCCGGGCCCGATACCGGCACCGACACCTCATCGGCCAGGGCCACAACCGCCGACAAGGCACCGCCGGCCGTTTCGAGCCCGATGAAGAGTGTTCGGTCGCAGGAGGACGACAGCCGGGTTGCTGCGGATTCGCCACAACCTGAGGTGAAGGCGAGTGCTGAAGCGGCAGCACGGAAGAAGCGAAAGTCCCGGTTTGTCATCCCACCTCCCGACAAGGTGAAGCGTCCGGCGGCCAAGGGCGGAGGTGCCTCGGCACCGGTCGTGGCGGAGAAATCCGGATTCCGATCGATGTTCGCCGGTCGCTCCGACGCCCGACGTGGAAAGTTGCTCCAGGCAGGCGGTGGTACCAAAGAAAGCGAAAACGCGGTCGACCTGGGACTGAAGTGGCTGATGAATCACCAGCATGACAAGGGGAACTGGTCCCTGAATCGGTTCCACGAGGTCGCCGCATGCCGTGGCCGATGCTTCGATATGGGTTGTGGCTGCCCCAGTGATACGGCCGCCACCTCGCTGGCTCTCTTGCCCTTCCTTGGACGTGGCTACACTCACCGCGGAAAGAAGTACAACCAGTTGGTTGGGTCGGCACTGAGGTGGATCATCGCCGACCAGAACAGCGACGGCAGTTTTGTCAGCATCGGCCCCGGCAAGATGTACGCCCATGCCCAGGCGACGATTGTCCTGTGCGAGGCACTGGCGATGACCGGAGACAAAGATCTGCTGCTCGAACCGGCAACCCGAGCGGTTGTCTACATCATCGACGCGCAAAGTGATGGAGGTGGCTGGCGTTACATCCCGGGCCAGCCGGGTGACACAAGTGTCCAGGGCTGGCAGATCATGGCGCTGGGCAGTGCGGTCAATGCCGGTATTCCGGTGGCCGAGTCGGTGTTCGAGCGATCCAACCAGTTCCTGGACACGACCTGTGTCGACTCACACGGGGGATTCTACTGCTACGTTGCGCGAGGCGGCCCAGCGACGACCACGATGACCGCCGAGGCGCTGTTGTGCCGGCAGTATTGTGGTTGGCCGAGAGATCATGCCGGGTTGAAGCTCGGCACCGCCTTCCTGGTCAAGAACCTGCCGCCGGATGGGCCAGTCAACATGTACTACTGGTACTACGCCACGCAGGTGCTGCACCACTGGGGGGGCGACGAGTGGGAAATCTGGAATCCGGCGATCCGTGAACTGCTGATTAGCAGCCAGGAAACCGGCGGCCATAAGGCGGGTAGCTGGGCTCCCAATGGCACCCAGCACGACCGGCGGGGGGGCCGGGTCTACATGACGGCTCTGGCCTTGTGTACGCTGGAAGTCTACTACCGACACATGCCGATCTTCAAAAATCCACCGACCCGAAAGCGATGAATCCTCCAGCGGCGTTTCCGGATCCGCGGTGCAGCGGTTCCGTTCATGGATAATGTGGTAGAATCCCTCGATTGAAGCGATGTGTTCGCGGCGGGGCCAATTGGGCTTGGTCGTCGTCGGCATATCACAGAGACTCCTTGAGGATCTTGTTGAGGAGAGCATTTCCGTGTCTGATCGTGCCTCTGTCAGTCCCACGGTCCGATTGCGATCCGAGGTCACCTGCGCGCACTGCTGGAACACGTTTCCTCCCCAGGATACGCTTTGGATCTCCGCTCACGAAAACCTCGCCGGCCAGGACCATGTGCTGGGTGCGACGACCGAGCAATTGAGATTCCTGCCGAGCCGCTTCAGCCCGCTGGGCAACGCGATTGATCCGAAGGGTGAGGAGTGCACCGATCTGGCCTGTCCGCGGTGTCACCTGCCGTTGCCCCGCGCGTTGCTCGAGATGGCACCGATTTTCATCTCGATCCTCGGAGCACCCTCTTCAGGCAAGTCGTACCTGCTGGCGTCGATGATCTGGCAGATGAGGCGGGCCGCCAGTGCGTTCCGCATACGGTTCGACGACGCCGATCCCAGCCTCAACGCGTTCCTGATGGACTACGAGGAGAAGTTCTTCCTGGCGGCCCAGGACGATCAGTGGGTCACGTTGCCCAAGACCGAGCCCGAGGGGGATCTGTATGTCCCGGTGATGATCGACGGGCGGGCCGTGTTGCTGGCCAGGCCGTTTGTGTTCGGCGTCCAGCCGCTCAAGGGGCACCCTCACGAGAAGCACGCCAAGAAGCTGTCGAGACTGCTCTGCCTCTACGACAACGCCGGTGAGCACTTTCTTCCTGGCGAAGATTCGGCCAGCCGACCGGGAACGGGTCACCTGGCCCGATCCGAGGTTCTGCTGTTCCTGTTCGACCCGACCCAGCACCCCCGGCTGCGGTCGGCACTGCGAAAGACCAGCTCCGACCCTCAACTCAATGCCGAACGGCCCACCTACCAGCAGCACCAGATTCTGCTTGAGGCGGCCAACCGGATTCGTCGGCACGCCCACCTGCCTCAGAACGAACAACTCAAGAAGCCGCTCGCTGTGATCCTCACCAAGTACGACGTCTGGGGAAAGCTGCTCGGCGAGGAGCACTTCCGGGCCGACAGTGCGACGATTGCCAAGCTGGATCTCGAACGGCTGCGGGGGATCAGTGACCAGATCCGGGCGCTGCTGGCTCGGCATTGTCCGGAGTTCATCAATGCGGTGGACGGCTTCTGCAGCGATGTGGTCTACATACCTGTCAGTGCCGTGGGGAACAGCCCGGAGGAGAAGTCTGTTGGCGGGGACATGACACAGCTGCTGGTTCGTCCGAAGGACATTTTACCGATGTGGGCCGAAGTGCCGTTGTTGTACGCTCTGCACCGTGCCGTGCCGGGCCTGATCGGAGCCAGGTCGTCGGACAACGGGTCGTCGGACAACGGGTCGTCGGACAACGGGTCGTCGGACAACGGGTCGTCGGACAACGGGTCGGGGGAGTTGGACTATGAGTGAAGAACTGGTCTACACCTCCGCCCAGGAAGGTCTCAAGCGGGGAAGTCACGGCTTCTGCACTGTGATCAGCACTCCCGGCGTCTCCAAGTCTCTGGCAGATCGACTCGAGTCGCTCAGCGGCTATCGCCACCACTTCCCGCCGCACGATGCCCAGTCGAACCTCAACCCGGTCAACTTCTTTCACTACGTCTTTTCTGTCGGCGGCGACCGCTTCAACGTGCTCTCGCGAGTCTGCAACGCGGGTTTGGATTACACGCAGCGATCCAACAAGCTGGCCCATCACGTGGCCTTGCGGCGGGACGAGTTGGTCGCTTGCGGGCCGGCCGCCGTCCAGTCAACCCCAGGTTTCCACGACGAGTCGTTCGACGGCAACCCGAGGCACCTCGGCAGCGGACGGACTCCCTCTGATGTGCCCTCGACGCTCACCGTCTGCGACGCCTGGAAGCGTGCGGCCGGAGATGCCGGCTGGGCGGGGTACCTGGCCGAGGCGTTCCTGGAGTCGCGCGGACAATACACGTCGGTGATCTATCCGGTCGGAGCCGATGTACTGCCGCTGATCTCCGAGGCCCTGTCGCTGGTTCCCAGGGAACGGCGTTGGGAGGTCACCTACAGCACGTACGTGACCCGGCTGCCTGCGGGAGTCGATTGCCACTGGCGGTTCTACCTCGACGGCAGCAAGGAAGCCAACAGCCTCAATCGGAATCCCCACGCCACGGTCATCGATCTCACCGCAACGCCGGGTCAGGCGTCAGGCGGCGCTTTGGTAGAGGCGGCACGGGCGGGGCGATTGTCCGAGCCGGCCCGGAAACCCGAACCGAAGCTGGAACGCAGTGTCGCCGACGAGAAGACCAAGCCGCAGGCCGTTGTCGTTCCTGCCGATGCCGAGGAGTCCGATCGGGACGCTCTCGCGGTCCGCGTTCCTCCCGTGACGGACGATGCTCTAGTCCGCTCCGGCGATATCCCTCTCGTGCCGGACGATGCTTCAGACCGCTCCGGCGATATCCCTCCCGTGCTTCCCGGTGTAAAGACCACCGACGCAACCCCTCCCAGTCTGCCCCGGGGGTCGGGCGAGGGAGATGGCAAGCCGCCGCTTGATTTCTCAAGCAAGTCGGCCAGTCCGTACAAGATCTACTCGGCCGTGGTCACTGCCGTGTTGCTGCTTGTGATTGTCGCAGTCGTCATCAACGCGATTCAGCCGAAGGTCGTGGACCATGCCCCATCGGTCGCGGATCGCGACCCTGATCAACCGGTGGTCGCTGCGAAGTCGCAGGAAGTCGACGAATCGGAGCGGTTGCGTCGGAAGACGGAGCAGCAGAAGCAGGAGCAGGACCGGAAGAGAAAGGAGATGGAGGACGGCATGCAGCAGATGCCGGCCGCGAAGAACGGAGAGGAGGGCCAGAAGCCTCCGCAGGAAAGGAACGTTTCCAAGAAGACAGCGTCCCCTCCAGTGGACAAGCGGGATCCGCTGAAGGACATCAAGGCACGCGGTAAGATCCTGGTCCTGCCCGAGAACAACCAGACGGATATTATTTCCCCGAAGGCCAGTCAGCGACAGCTGGCGACGCTGTATACAAAGCAATTGCGGGAGTGCAACCTCAAGTTGGTCGCCGCGCTGATTGCCAAGCCCGGTGTGGTCTATAGATTGGTTGAGGGGCGGCCAAAGGATCAGAAGCGGCGAACCTGGAGCGTGACTCGTGCGGCCAGGGAGAACAATGGTGTGGGAGACGAGGAGCCGAAGGTGACGCGGATCGGCACCTTCGAACTCAAGAGTGCCGGGTCTGGAACCGAGCAGTCGTTGTACTTCTCGTGGGACAAGGAAGTGCCCTCGACTGCTCCCTCAGTTCTGAGGTTGATGGATTTGGAGGTAATTGTCGGGCAGCAGAGCGCTGTATGTGGACTCGACAAGCCAAAGGTCCTCAAGGCAATCACGGTCGAATTCGGCAACAGGCGTGAGTTGGGTGTCAACCTAACCGGGGAGGTAGGCCGGCACATCCGACAGCACGCGGCGCACGTGTTTCTGGATGTGCAGCTGATCGGTTTTGAGCCCAAGACAATGGTGCGGTGGCTTGGATATGGGGCCGATGCCCGCGGGTGGCCGCCAAAGCCCATTGTGGAAATCGAGGCGAAGGTGGAGGGCATTCCGATGAATAAGGCACTAATTGAAGTCACGATCTTTCGTGAGCAGTTAGAGGCCGTTAAGGTCATGATCACTTTCTCAGGTCGGGAGAAGGTCCCATCGGCGAGTGTGGCTGCCACCTGGGATTGTTTGGTGCCGACCAATGTAGGCGATAACATCTTCACGAATCGAAAGACGGGATTCAGTTTGGCAGACGCAAGACAAGGGCCGGGAAAGACTAGGGCCCTGATTAAACAAAGGCGTAGCCACATCGACAAACTCAAGAAGGAGCAGCCGGCACTGAAGAAGCGCGTGTCCCAGTTGCAGGCCACCCTCATCAAGACCGGAAACTCGATCCAAAAAGCAATGTTAACAGCCCAGAGGGATCTCGCACAGAATAGGGTTAATGCGATTCCCGGTTCCATAAAGAACCAAGAGCGAGTTATCAAGAATCTCGAAAATAGTGGCCCTTACCAGAGGGCCCTTATAGCCGCGCTGGAAAAGTACAATAAGACATGCGGCTTCGAGTGGCGGATCTATCTGCGCAAAGGGGGTCGCGAAAAGACTCTCGCCATCAGCGATCGCTGGCTCCCTGAGAAGAGGCCAGCTCGATGACATCTCCCAACTTGCCTCCCCCGCTCCCCGGCCAATCAGGCCGAAGTCCCGTGTGGGTTGTGTCGCTGTGCGTTGCCGGGACCCTGTTCGTTCTGTGTGTCGGTGTCGCCGTGGATTTTCTGACGCGTGGAGGACTTGTTGGTCGTGGCGTCGACGACGAGAAACACGCTAGGGGGTCTGACGTCGACGAAAAGGAGCAGTGGCGTCGGGAGACGGAGCAGCAGGAGCGGGATCGGGCCGAGCTGGACCGGAAGATAAAGGAGCTGGAGGACGGCATACAGACGACGCCGGCCGCGAAGAACGAGGAGAATGCCAAGAAGCCTCCAGTTCGGAACAGAGACAAGCGGGATCTGCTGAAAGACATCAAGGCACGCGGCAACACACTGGAACTGCCGGACAGCCACCAGGCTGATCTGCTGGCAAGAACCATCCGGTTCAAGATGTTGGCGGCACTCTACACGGTAGACCCCGGCGTCTGCCGTCTGCGGCTGTTGCCCGGTCTGGACTCCCCCAATGGCGCCACGTTCAGGCTTGTCAAAGAGATGTTCGAGGATCCTGTACGGCGTGTTTGGAGTGTGTGTCGAACAGCCGGGACCGGTGCAGGTGTTGAGGAGAGGGAATCGGCGGAGTCAAAAGTTGCCATGTTTGAACTCCGAGAATCGCAAGATCCCAAACGGGTGTGACGATGATAGATCTCGATCGTTTCAAGGAGGTGATTCGCGAAATCCAGGACGTTCTCTATGGGCACGTTAATCTCGATACGGATGAGGTCGGGTCGTTGCATCGCGAGTA
>Ga0310123_10001027_pt1 | contig 23810 bp, 16 predicted proteins | sample CB6_AW_1057_MG_FD_203505 | JGI IMG/M metagenome (GOLD analysis project Ga0310123, IMG submission 203505) | Marine microbial communities from Western Arctic Ocean, Canada - CB6_AW_1057 | ecosystem: Environmental > Aquatic > Marine > Oceanic | place: Canada: Western Arctic Ocean | collected... | reverse complement strand
TTGGCGGACGGGGCCTGAGCCCTTCCCGCACGCCGCCGTCATTTCAACTCAACATCCAGACTAGGCAACGTGCTCTTCGGTTGCCACCTGTCCTCGGGGATCGAGAAAGACCCAGCAGAATGCAGCGGTGGCGTAGATGCCGACAAAAACCAGCAGAACCAGATTCCAGTTCCCGGTTGCCTTGACCAGGTAACCGATCGCCAATGGGCAGACCGCGGCGCCCAGGTTGCCGGTCATGTTCATCATGCCGTAGATCTGCTCGGTGTGGTCTCCGGCCTTGTCGATCGTGGTCGCACTGGCCGGTGGTCCGGCGAGGGTGCCGCAGAAGGTGCCCATCGAGATCAGGCAGACGGCTCCGTAGACATTCGACACGAAGTAGGCAGCTCCGATGCACACCGCACACGCGGTCAACGCCACCACGGCGGTGCATTGCCGGCTGATCCGCAGGCTGCCGGTCCGACGCCACAGCCAATCGACCAGGGCCCCGCCCAGCATGCTGCCGGCCACCACCGCCAGCAAAGGCAACGCCGTCAGCAGACCGCTCTCGCCGGTCGAAACGCCACGCGTCTGCCGCAGGTACTCGGGGAACCATGTGGGGAAGAAGATGTATCCGGCGGCGCGGCAGAACTGCTGGCCGTACAGCAACAGCATGGCCGGCTGACCGGCGACCAGCAGCCAGTTGGTTCCCGCCGGAGCACGAGACTCCTGGGGACTCGACCGGCGGATCAAGTCACGCTCGGCCTGGTTGACCATGGGGTGTGTCTCGGGGCGGTCCCGGTACCAGCTGTAAAACCATGCGGCGAACACGAATCCGGGGATCGAGAACCCGACGAAGACCCATCGCCAGGAGACCGGTGGGGTGGTGAGCCACGAGGTCGAGACGCCCTCGATCGCGTACCCGGTGATCGCCGAGCCGACGGCTCCGCCGATCGACATGAAGCCGCCCATCAGCCCCACCGACAGGGCCCAGTGAGTCGAGGGCATCCAGTGGCGGATCATCCCGGCCGAGCAGGGAAAGATGCCGGCCTGGGCCAGGCCGAACCCGGCCTGAAGCGCCAGCAGGGTCCAGAAGCCGCCGACCAGGTAGAACCCGGCACACAGCACACTCCACGCCGCCGCGTAGCAGGCCAGGACCAGGCGGGTGCCGAATCGATGAGCCAGCCAACCGGCCGGGACCTGGGCCAGGGCGTAGGCCCAGAAGAAGGCGCTCATCACCCATGCCATCTGCCCGATGTCGATCCCCAGGTCCGACTGAACATCCTTCGATGCCACCCCCAGGCAGTTGCGGCCCATGTAGGCCACGAAGGCCGCCACGCAGATGGCGGCCACGACCACGTAGCGGGCTCGAGTCGGAGGCCCCGAGTCGTTCGGTAGGACGGTGTCAGTCAACGCGTTGCATCCACTGATGGAGTCACGTGCGGACGGTGACCGGGTTCGAGCGGCGTTTCAGCTTGACCAGTAGATCAGCCAGTGCAGGAACCCGCAGGCGGCCATGCGTGGAGCGATCGTCTTGGGGATGGTCAGCAGGATCATCATCAATCGCGAGACGGGGCGGACAAACGGCAGCAGGAACTGGCGTGACCGCGAGGAGACGTCGCGCAAAAAATGCCGCCTTGGCGTCCGTGGCGAGCGGAATGCTCGAATCGACATACAACGCATACCACGGATCGGGATCCCGAGGATCATGCTGCGTGTCGCTGAGACTCTGAATCGCCTGCGATCGGCCCATCGTCAGAAATTCCCCAGTTCTTCCAGCTGCAACCGGTACAGACGCGCCGTGACCTTGGCGGTCTTGATCACCTCGTCGACCACCTTTTGTGTCAGTATCCCCGCTTGAACCGCCTGGTCCAATCGCTCGAAGTGAATGTCGTCGCTTTCGGAATGGTACATCAGGAACGAGACCTGGTTCTCGTCGAGTTCGAGCTGGTCCCGGATCATCCTGGCCCAGCGGCTGGCCACGCGTCGGCCCAGGCCCTCGATGATGAACATCGCACCAATCAGGTCAAAGGGATTCTCGCGGCTGGCTCGGCGGGGCTCTGGGTCAGTGACGATGTGTGTGAGGAATGTCGAGACCGGGCGACAACAACTCGAATATCACACGCTCATTCGAGTCGTCTCACGCCGTTTCTTTCAGGATTCAGTCCCGGATGCAACCCGTGCCGGCCTCTGGACATCATAATCGGGATCGAACCGCAACACGGTACTTGCCGTCGGGCAGTCGCCTGGGAAAGCGGTAGCTGGGGTCGCTCAGCAACACCATCATCAGCGATGCAGCAACAGCTGTCATACAGGATCACCCGGGTCCGGTCGCGGCTCGCTCGACCCTCGCATCGACATCGACCATGATGGGGCTATCGCGATTCTACACGTTCTACTCAAAAACCTCGATTCTCTCTCCATCGGCAGGAACTCATGGTCGACCCCCAAGTCCTGGAAGAACTCAACAAGTACGACACGCCCTCGATCACCAATGTCGTGGCGACCTATCCCGATCACCCGCTGTGCCTGGGCCTGTACAACCCCTGGAGCGAGAACTGGTACACCGACCAGACGATCCACTGCATGTACCCCGAGCTGGGTGCGTTGTGCGGCTACGCGGTGACCTGTGTCTACGGGTTGCCCGATCCCACCTTCAAGCGGTTGACGTTCATGGAGATCGTCGACGCGCTGGACGCTTCACCCAAGCCGACCATCCTGGCACTCGAGCAGAAGTTTCCTCCCGAAATCGCCGGCAAGGTCGGGCTGGCCGGTGGCAACATGACCGCCGCGATGCAGGCCCTGGGCTGCGTCGGGTGCATCTCCAACGGACCCTCACGCGACATCGACGAGATCCGACCGATGGCGTTCCAGTACCACATCAGCGGCATCACTCCCGGCCACGGTGCCCAGGCCGTGCACTCGGTCAGCGCACCGGTGCACATCGCCGGGATGGACGTCGCGCCCGGTGAGATCATCCACATGGACGAGAACGGGGCGTGCAAGTTCCCCGCCGAGTGTGCCGAGCAAGTGCTCGAAAACGTGATCAAGTTGCTCGAAGAAGAAGGCGATCGGATCGGGCAATTGCAGAAGGCCTCCTCGGCAGCCGAGGTCCGGGCGATCTTCGGGGGCGAGGGGTACGCCTCGACGGGTGAGGACGACGAGTAGCCCGGCGGCGGCTTTGCAGTTGCCGAAATTGGCGGGAACTTGCAACATGTCGCACGGCGGTTGACGATAGTCTCAACAGTATGACAGCTGACAGACGACGGGAACCTGAGTTGAATCACCCACAAGCGACTCGCCGTGACGTGCTGCAGGTTGGCTACTCGGGCCTGCTGGGCCTGGGGCTCTCGCAGGCTCTCGCGGGCCGCTCGCCGTCGGCAAACGCCGCCCCACTCCAACCCTCAGCTGCCCGCAAGCCCAAGCAGGTGGTGATCGTCTTCCTGACCGGAGCGGCCAGCCACCATGACACCTTTGACATGAAGCCCGATGCCACCGCGGCGATCCGGGGCGACTTCAAGTCGATCGCGACCAGGATCCCCGGCTACGGCATCACCGAACACCTGCCCTTGCTGGCCGCCCGCGCCGACAAGTACTCGGTCATCCGCACGTTGTCTCACAAGGACAACAACCACCTGATGTCGACACACCACGTGTTGACCGGTGAAAGGCAACCCGGCGGTTTCTTCGACAAGGTGGCCTCGCGAGACGACTGGCCCGACTACGCGGCCGGTTGTGCCTTCCTGCGTCCCCGCAACGACGGAATCCCCACCGGCGTCAACCTGCCCACCTTCCTGATGCAGGGGCCGCTGACCTGGCCCGGTCAGCACGGCGGGTTCCTGGGCCCGAAGTACGATCCCTGGCAGATCACCGGCGACCCGAACGACAAGTCGTTCAAGGTCGACGCACTCACGCTCCGCGATGGCCTGAGTGTTTCCAGGCTCAAGGATCGGCAATCGCTGCTGGGTGAACTCAACCGGCAGCAACGCCGGCTCGAAGCCGATGCCCAGGCACGCAGGATGAGCGACGACCAGAACCTCGCCTTCTCGATCCTTACCTCCAGCGATCTGGCCCGTGCCTTCGAGTTACATCGCGAGGACGCCAAGACGCGAGACCGCTACGGTCGCAACACGACCGGGCAGTCGCTGCTGCTGGGACGACGGTTGCTGGAGGTGGGTGTGCCGGTCGTGCAGTGCAACATCGGCCGGGTGCAGAACTGGGATAACCACAGCAACATCTTCCCCACGCTCAAGGACCGCCTGCTGCCGCCGTTGGACCGGGGCGTCGCCGCACTGCTGGATGACCTCTACGATTCGGGTCGAATCGACGAGACGCTGGTGATGATGCTCGGCGAATTCGGCCGCACGCCCAAGATCAACGACAAGAAGGGCCGCGACCACTGGGGCCCCTGCTTCTTTGCCGTTTTTGCCGGAGCCGGGGTGCTGCCCGGGCAGGTGATCGGCAAGTCGGATGAAATCGGAGCCTACCCCGTCACGAGGGCGTTCTCGCCTAACGACGTCGGAGCCACCGTCTACAGCCTGCTGGGCATCGACCCGCACTCGGCCGTCCGCGATCGGCTCAACCGACCCGTGCATCTGAACACCGGCGAAGTGATCGAGTCGCTGTTCACCGGGGCCGCGGTCTAGGCCGCCTGCGGCGGGTTGAAGAACTCGAATCCTGGGGTCTGATCCGCCTGCGGCGGACCCACAACGGGGTTTGCTCCACCTGTCGCGTTTCACAGGCGGGGCCTGACCCCTTCTTCGAGTTGCAACGCGTGCTGGTTGAAAAGGGTTCAGGCCCCGCCTGCGTGCCGTTCTGGGTGGAGCGGCACTTTCTGTGGGCGGCGTCTGACCCCGTCGGGTCCCCGAACTTGTGTTCTTCAACCCGCCGCGGGCGGGCCAGGCCCACAGCCGAATGCGTCGGAATTCGGAACTGCCGCCTGATGTTGGCGATTCGCCGACTCGGATCGCCCTGCAGCAAATCTCGAGGTTTCTTGGAAAACTCAGGATCCAGATGATCTTCAGAGAGGTTCTTGCGCCCCGGTCCTCACGAAGCGGCCCGCCGCCGTTCTCGCCACACCGGGACACTCGAAATGGCGTACACCGACGCCGATGTCAGCGTGATCCCCGCGACAATCACAAACAGCACGCCGTATCCCATCCTGTGAGCCACCTCGCCGAGCAGCTGGGCTCCGCCGATCGATCCCAGGTCCAACGCGACCATCGACAGCCCACTTCCGGCACCTCGGACATTCGGCGGGAACTTGTCCAGGAACAGCGAGGTGCAGGTGTGGTACATCAGCGAGTGGCCCGCGCCGCACAATAGCGCCGGCACCACGATCAGTATCGCGTGCTCGGGGTCGACCAGCAGGAAGCTGAGCATCCCCAGCGACATGAACACCGCCCCCAGCAGCAACACCTTGCGGCGGCCGAGTCGATCGGGAGTCCGCCGGAAGACGACCCGCAGCGTGAAGCCCAGGCCGGCGTAGCATATGAAGAACAGGCTGACTTTCGAGAAGCCCGTGCCGGCCAGCCTGGTGTCGTCGACAAACTTGGTCAGGAACACAAACGGCACGGTGACGCACAGTCCGAACGTCATCTGCATCAGGACCACCATGCCCGGCCAGTGACGACGCGAGGTCTTGAGGAATTCGATCAACCGGACCGAGCCCTTGCCCGGCTCGCTCGCGGCAGGTCGGACCAGCATCAGCAGCAACACCGGCACCAACAACACCGCGACGCCTCCCACGAACAGTGTTTCGAACTCGGCACGAGTCCGATCAGCACTCAGAACCAGCTCGCCCAGCATCGGCCCGAACACGATCCCCAGGAAGGCCGCGGCTCCCAGGGTCCCGATCGCTTCGGCCTTGCGGGTCGAAGGAGCCAGGTGAGTCACATAGGTCAGGCTGCTCGAAAAGATCACTGCCGAGCCGACGACCAGCAGGGCGCGGCAGAGGTAGATGCCGGGGCCGAGGTCGTGGATCCAGAGATTCGCGAGTGAACCGATGGCGAAGATCGCGTAACCGGTCAGCCAGATCATCCGCGCCCCGAATCGATCGACCCACTGGCCGATCCACGGCCGCAGCAGTAGTCCGGCGATCCCTGCGGTGCCGGTGATCCAGCCCGCCGCATCAACCTTGCCCCCGTGAAAAGCGATCCAACGCGGGTAGTGCGCCAGGATCGCCATGTTGACCAGCGAAAAACCCACCTGGCTCAGGCAGGCGAAGCTGAAATTGCGATCGTAAAGTCGGTCAGCCGACACACACACGTCCCATGGCAAGCGGCAAACCGCAGATTGTTGCAGCCTCACCACATGGTTGGCGAGCCAACCACGACTTATCATGAGCCGTAACACGATCCGCAACGAAGCTGCCCCGCCGGAATCTCACATGCGCATCATCGATTGCCACGCTCACATCTACTCGCCCGACGAGAAGAAGTACCCGCCGGTGGCCAAGCCGCTGCGAGTCCCCGGCGGCAAGGGCTCGATCAACGACCTCCGCCAGATCAGCCGGGCCCAGGGCGTCTCGGCCGTGCGAGCCGTCCAGACCGTCTCGTTCTACGGCTACGACAACCGCTACCTCTGCGACGCCACCCGGGCACACCCCGACTGGGTCTCCGGCGTCTGTACACTCGAACCCGACGACCCCCACAGCCCCGGTTTGCTCGAACAGCACATCAAGCAGTTTGGTGTCCGGACCCTCCGCAGCACCGCGGGGAACAAGCGACGGACGTTTGATCACGACGGTGTGAGGGAACTCTGGAAGACGTGCGAGAAGCTGGGGGCGACCGTCGACATCTTCCTGATGCACCCCGATCTCGTGCCGTCGGCCGAGAAGCTGTTGCGCGAGTTCCCGAAACTGACGGTCGCCTTCTGCCATTGCATGGACATCAAACCCGGACCGCTCTACGAGCGATCTCTCGCCGAGGTGCTGAGACTCTCGAAGTACAAGAACCTCTACGCCAAGGTCGACTTCATCAGCACCGGCACAGAAATTGGGTTCCCCGGCACCGACCTGCACGCCGCGGCACTGAAGATCATCGACACCTACGGCTCGGAACGCTGCGTCTGGGGCAGCAACTTCCCCAACGTGCTGTGGACTCCGAAACTGACCTACGGCCAGCACCTGAAGATCTTCACCAAGGTGTTGCCGCTCTCGAAAAAAGACCGCCGCAACGTGCTGGGCGAAACGGCTCGAAAACTGTGGTTTCCGAAACTGAAGAAGTGAGAATCGAACCGGGATATACGTAGGGACAGGGGACTGGCTCACTTGTCCTCGGTCCGCCTGTGGCGGAGCGTGGGCGAGGGTGCCTGTCCCGGTTCTGGCGGCCCACTTGTGACATGGGGACAGGCACCCCGCCTTCGGCGGGCGAGCCAGTCCCCGGTGTTGCTGTCGGTCAGAGAGGATGAGCGGAGATGAGCGAAGGACTGATTCGAATCGGAGTGACCGGCTCGGGGTTCATGGGGCGAACTCATGTCGAGGCGGCACGGCGGGCACCGGGTGCAGAGATCGTGGCGGTGGCCGGAGGCCGGCGGGCACCGGGGCTGGCCGAGGATTACGGGATCGATTGTGTGGAGACGGTCGAGGAACTGATCGGTCGGGACGACATCGACGCGATCATCAGCAGTACGCCTCACCACTGCCACGTCGACGAAACGCTGCTGGCGGCCCAATCCGGCAAGCACGTGCTGGTCGAAAAGCCGATGGCCACGTCGCTCGAGGACTGCGACCGGATGATCGAGGCCACCGCCGGGGCGGGGCTGGTGCTGGCGACGGGTTATCACCAGCGGTTCCGAGAATCGAACCGCACGGTCCGCGACCTGGTCGCCTCGGGAGCCATCGGCACCGTCCGCTGTGTGCAGATGGCGGCACTGTTCGACATCGAGGCGTTGCGTTCCGACGAGGGTTTTGGAGGCGACTGGGGCTGGTGGAAGGACCCCCGCAGCCGCGCCCACATCCTCAACAGCGGACCTCACAACATCGACCTCTGCCGCTGGTGGCTCGGCGATGACATCGTCTCGGTTGTCGCCCACTGCGGGACGTTTCGCGAGGAGAACCCGAACGAGAATACGACGATGGCGATGTGGGGGTTCGCCCGAGGCGCCATGGCCAGCTTCTGGTCCTCCAGTGTCTGCCCCTCGCCAGGCTTCGACGGCGAGGACTTCCGGTTCCGGTTGATGGGTGACGAGGGCATCATCGACGCTCAGCCGTTCGGCAAGATCCGGGTCGGCCGGGGAGGCGAGTGGGAACTGGCCTACGAGCAGCCTCATGTGCCGCTCGATGATGCCGACGCCGCGTTTGTTTCCGACGGACGGATGCAGGCCTACGCCGACCAGGTGCAGGCATTCGTCGACCGGATCAACGGCAAGGAATCCGGCTGCGGTACCGAAGCCGACGGCCGCGCCGCGGTCGCAGCGATCGTCGGGATGCTCGATTCGTCCGAAACCGGGACCGTGGTCAGGTTGGGCTAGGGACTGGGTCACTCGCCAGCGGTCCGCCCGTGGCGGACCGCTGGCGAGTGTGCCTGTCCCGGCTTGGGACTGGGTGGCTGTTGGCTTTCGGGACAGGCACCGGCGCCCCGCCCGGGGCAGGGCTCTGGAGCCAGTCCCTGCACTACCTCGCCAACAACTCGACCGTGTCGGCCACCAGGTGCCAGTAGACCACGTCCTCGGCAAACGACGAGGTCTCAAGCGCCGGCACCGGGAAGCCGGGGATCTTCAGCACGGCGTTGTACTGGGCGAACCTGAGGTCGATGTAGATCCGGTTCTCGCCCTGGGGCAACTGGTCGAACGATGTCGGGTGGTACAACTCACCCACCTCCCCGTACAGGGCCGGCTTCGGAGGCGCCCGGTCGACCAGTGTGAAGCAGAGAATCTGGCGAGCCTTGCCGGTGTCCACGGTCCGAGCCAATCGTCGCGGGTACCAGTTGTACCCGACAAACAGCGCGACATCGTCGGGTTGGATCAGGGCATCCAGTTGAGGGTAGTAGGCGTTGCCTTCGCTGAAGACCTTGAACAGCCCCGGGTCACCCGGCAGGTTCTCGGGATCGAGCCCGTGGATCAGCAGTGCGTAAGTGGTCCGTTTATTTCGAGCCGCCTCGGCCAGCCAACCGGCGGCCTTGCGGAACTTGTGGCGTTGTCCGTCGAGGATGCGGCCGACGATCTCGTCGATGTGAGCGAGGTAGGTCTTGCCGAGTTGTCCTTCGGCGACGGGGCTGACGTTGAAGGCGGGGACGAACTTGTAGGTGTTCAACAGTGGCTGGTTGAAGACCTGGGGACTCTCGTAGGTCACCGAGAGCAGGATTCCCGGCATCTTGCCGCGACGCAGAAACGCACCGATCAACTCGGCCTCGAACGCCCACAGGTAGAGCCGGTTGGCGATGCTGCGGCCCGAGCAGACTTTGTCCTTCCAGCCCTCGATCGCCAGTACTCCACCGTCGGGGACGGTGTGAGTGATCGACATCAGGTTGTCGTTGGCCCCGACTTCACCTCTCAGCCGAGCCGCCGCGGTGGCCGAACCGAAGAAGATGACCAGGGCGTTTTCCTTCAGCAGCTGGCGAGCCAATGGCACCGCGTGCTTCTGTTCTTCGGTCTCGTTTTCAAAGCCCAACAGCACCACATCCCGGGCCGTGGCCTTCTTGACGGTGAAGTGCTCGACGAAGCCCTTGGTGCGGTAGTAGGGCACCTTGTCCTCGGGCGAGTCGAGTTTCTTGAATCCGGCGGCCGAGCCCTCGGGAGTGTACTGCCTCGAGAAGGCGATCCCTCCGGCTCGCCAGACCGGTTCCAGCGAGAAGCTCTGGTCGCCGGCCGAGAGCAGGTTGCCGTCGAGGTGCACGATGCGGTCGGCGGCCCGGTTGGCGGCTCGAGTGATCCCCGCCATCCGCGTCCCCGCAGTCGCGATCTCCTCCAGCACGAAGTTGACGAATCGGTCGCCGGCCTGCTCGACTTCGACCGGCCCCGTGTTCCGCGGCTTGGCCGCAGGCATCACGCAGCGGAAGCCGGTGTAGAGGTTCAGGTTATCAGCCGCGGCGCCCTGGCGATCGGCGCTGCGCAGATGCAGCGCAACATTGGCCCACGATCCGCCGCGGCGGGACCGCAGAGTCGACTTCGTCGGCAGAGTGTCACTCTGGTAGGGCAGCTGGTAATCCAGGCACCACTCCCAGGCGTTGCCGGCCATGTCGTCGATGCCGAAGGGACTCCGCGACTTCTTGAAAGACCCGACTCGGGTCGTCAGCGGGTAGTCCGCCTCCTGATCGCCCTTGTACCACTCGTTCCACGTCTCGGCAGTGACCAGGTCGCGGCCGGCGTGGTACGACGAGTTGTTGCAGAGCTTGCGGTCCCAGTTGTTGCCCCACGGGAAGGCGGGGCTGGGTTGGAGTTTTCCGTCGGCGGACTTCTTGCCCGCTCCTCGAGCGGCGTACTCCCATTGCGCTTCACTGGGAAGGCTGGTGCCGGCCCACTTGCAGTAGGCCACCGCGTCGTTCCAGTTGACCTCGACCACCGGGTGATTCCGCTTCCCCTTCGGAGAATCAGGGCCCTTCCAATGAGGTGGCGTGCGGTGGCCGGTGGCGGCGGTGAACTTGTGGTACTGCGAATTGGTCACCTCGTAACGGTACATGTAGAACGCATCGATCGACCTCGCGTGACGAGGAGACTCGTCCTTCGTGTGAGTCTTCCACGCCACCGGCAAACCGGTCTCGACGAACTGCGGATCGACCTCCGCTGCCGTGGATCCCATCAGGAATCGACCGGCCGGGACCAGCACCATCTTGGCACCGTCCCGCTTGTTTTTCCGAGTCTTCTCGAGATTCACCTCACCGATCGCCTGCGACCACGACACGGTGACCAGGAGCACGGTGAGAAGCGTGGGCGTCTTGACGAGATGGGGCATCGGGAGCCTCGACGGTGGAGTGAGTGAGTAGAGAGTTGAGAGTGGAGAGTTGAGAGTGGAGAGTTGAGAGTGGAGAGTTGAGAGTGGAGAGTTGAGAGTTGAGTGAAGCGATGCGATCGTATCACGCTGTTTCCCGATCAAACAACTTACCGGCCATTTGGTGTGTCGGTTGTCCCAGAGCCAAAGGACTCCAGTGACCCGTTCTCGCCCGCCCGCCCGCTGGGATCGATCGCTGTTGCCCGAGGCGGACTTCGAGTTCGTGGTCCTGGCCGACACGCACTACATGCTCGAACCCGGCGAGGGCCCGGTCGAATTCTCATCACGTCGGTTGCAGTCCGAGCGTGCCGACGGGGCCTGGCAACTGGCGGCGTCGCTGGGGTGCCTGGATGTCTTCCACCTGGGTGACCTGGTCCAGGAGTTTCCCGGCACCGAGAACTTTTCGTCGGCGATGACCGCCGCGATCGAGCAGTGTTCAAGTCACGGCCTGGAGCCTCGATTCGTTGCCGGCAACCACGACGTCGGCGACAAGCCCGACCCGACCATGCCGACCCGCCCGGTCACCGCCGAATCACTGGCCGATTTCCACCAGGCCCTGGGACCCTCGTGGTACTCACTCGACAGAGGACCGCTTCACGTCGTGGTGCTCAACTCGCAGATCATGAACAGCTCGCTGCCCGAGGCGGATGCACAGAGAGATTGGGCCGAAGGGGATCTCGAGAAACACTCCGACAGACGCCTGGTCGTGATGCTGCACCTGCCGCCGTATCTCGACCGACCCACCGAGCCGAGCCTGGGTCACTACGACACCATCGCCGATCCGGATCGCGGGTGGTTGCTCGAGTTGCTCAAGCGGCACGAGGTCGAGTTGCTGCTGGCCGCTCATGTGCACTGCAGTTTCTACGACCAGATCGGTTCGACCCGCTTCCGAATCCTCAACTCGACCTCCTTCACCCGACCCGGCTTCTGCCACATGTTCACTTCCGCTGTGCCACCGGACCAGGGACGCGACGATGCCCCCAAGCTGGGGCTGATGTTGGCGCGGGTGCGAGAGAAGCGGATCGACCTGCACTGGTTGCGGACCGAATCTCGGCCCGGCTCCGAACAGCCTTCGGGAACCGGTCCCGGTGATCCGCCTGCGGCGGGCTGGCAGAACGTCCTGACCGGGACGCCCTCCACCCTCCCCAACTCGAAGCTCGGCCTGGCACTGGCCTATCCCCTGGCCACGCGAACCGAGATTCCTCGGGCCTGGCCTTCGGTGATCAGGCAGTCGGTCCGCAACGACTATCCGCTGCTGGCATGCCTGGAACTGGGTGTACGAGCCGTCCGCGTGCCAGCCAACGACCTCGACGACCCGTTCCTGGCCAGCCGGATCGAGGTGCTGCGAAACGAACAGGTCGATGTGATCGCGGGCGTGTTGTGGGATGAGACCCTGGACCTGCCGGGTTTGATCGAGCGGCACGGGGGCCGGGTGGACGCATGGGAGTGGCAATTGGCCGGCACGCTGAACCCCAGCGAGTCGCAATCGGAAATGCTGGCACGGTTGCAGGTCGCCGGCGTGCCACAGGTCCTTTCGGGAGTGATACCCGGAGAAATCGTGCCGGGCAAACAGCACCCTCGAACCACAACCGGATTCTCGATCGACGCGCTGGCAGAACTCGACGCGCAACTCGCCCGGGCCGGAGTGGTCCTGGACCGAGTCGTCTGCCGACTCGAACCGGGCCCCGAGCTGGCCGACGGCTTGGCCGAGATGATCCGGGCCGAGCGTCTCGAGTCGATCCGCGGCGTGGATTGGCAGTTGCAGCTCGAGGGCATCGACGACCGCGATTCTGTGGAGTGGGCGGTGATGTGCTTGCTGGGGAGCGCTGCGGTGCCCGGGTCGCGACTGTTCATCGGCCCGCTGCTCGACATGGATCGGACGATGGATGTCCGACACGGTTTGCTCGATACACTCTGTAACCCCAGGCCCGTCTTCGACGCCCTGCGTTGCCTCAACACGGTCCTCTCGGCAACGGATCGGATTGGTGCTGGAGAGTCTCGACAGATCGAATGGACGGTTTCCGACTCGGCGGTTGTGGGTGAATCGGAGACGATTGCCGTGGTGATTCCTCGACTGCCACTGTCGGGCCAGGCGGTGTGCGGGCTGGTCGATGAGTGGAGTCGCCGGGCCCGGCGATTCCGGGCATACGACCTCATCGGATGCCGCGTGACAGAAAGCAGCCCCGACGAATTGGCGGCGAGTCTTGGAACCGAGTGGTCCGGGCCGCTGCTGATGGTGGCTGGCACGTAGCTGAATCGAGCTGAACTCTCACGAATTCAGCTACGCATCAGATCCCAGCAACGGCGGCATCGGCTCACCGGTGGCAACAAAACGCATCGAGATCGAGTTGACGCAGTGGCGAGTATCCTTGGCGGTCTGGCCCTCGCCGAGAAAGACGTGGCCGAGGTGACCTCCACAGCGTCGGCAGAGGATCTCGGTGCGACTGCCGTCGGCGTCGGACTCGCGAACCACCGCTCCGGAGATCTCGTCGTCAAAACTCGGCCACCCGCAGCGACTGTCGAACTTGTCGTCCGAGAGATAAAGCGGTGCGTGGCACTGTCGACACACGTACGTGCCGGAGTCCTTTAGATCGTCGTACTCGCCGGTGAACGGCTGCTCGGTCCCCTTGCGAAGGAGTACGAATTCCTCATCCGAGTTCAGCTCGTTCAGCGGCGGTGGTGTCGGAGCGGAGTCCATGGTGATCGTCTTCACGTTGATGGAAAGCAACTCAGCTACGGCTTCCGCCGGGGCCAATCAAGATGCCGGTGCAGGAACCGGTAGGTCCCCTGCCCGTTGATCGTATGCGGTCCGTCGAAGAACTCGAGTTCGGTGATCGCCGCGAGCCCCATTTTATCGTAATGACGAAGAAACCTCGCGTATTCACTCGCCACCCACTCCGGCGGTGCCCCGCCATCGAGCAGGCCCTGCTCGACCATGAACGGACGCGGAGTCATCAGCATCGCCAGCTCGGCGTATCCGGCCACGTGACCCATGTTCCACTCGGGGATCTCGTACTCGGACGTGAAAATGTAGTTGTAGCGGGTGTCGTTGCCGGCAATCGAGCGGATCCAGTCGGTGAAGTCGGCCGAGCAGATGGCCAGCGAGTAGCCGGTGACCAGCGGCGGGACCCGCATCGCGGTCTTGCCCCCATAAGAGAGCCCGTAGAAGGCGATCCGCTTGGGGTCGACCTGAGGAAGGCTCGAGAGCCATGCCAGCGTCTGCTCGTGTTGCGGGATGATGTAGCTGAACAGCGTGCGACCCAGGGGGTTCGACTTGCGCTGGATGACCCGAAAACGATCGCGGCCGTGGTAGGGGTTTTGAGGCGAATAGACAACGAAGCCGCGGAGGCAGAGCTCTTCGGCGAAGGCCTTATAAAACCCGAACGCCCGGGGCTTTCGAGACACGGTGTCCATCGCGGTTCCCTCGAGCCCGTGCTGGCAAACGACCACCGGACGCCGCTCGCCGGGCTTCTGGTCGCGGGGCAACAGCAGCAGTCCCGAGGCGATCACGTCGGGAAACACGTCGAGTGCCACCTCGTAGCCTCGATACCGCGGATGATCCAGCACCAATCGCGACCTGGGCCTGGCCGGCAACCGCCGGTCGGGCAGTCGTCCAATCAACTCGTCGTAGACTCGCTCGCGGTGACGCCTGCCGGTTGCCTCCCAGTCGCTCAACTTCGCCGGACCCTTCAACCATCTCAGGTCTCGCACCTGCGGGCTCTTTCGCATCAGGTCCTGCACGTGACCCTGCAACTCGTCGAATTGCCGCTTCTGCCGGGCTTGGTTTTGTTCGGCGGTGGGCCGGTTGGACTTCGGGCTGAGTTTCCATTTGGGGGGCGGCTTGTCGAATGATGCCACGATCCCCAGGCCCTCGGCGAAATCCTCGATCGCCGACGCCGACCCGGCGTCCTGCTGAGCGAAGTGTTCGTGCCACGCCAAGCGGATCTGTTTCTCGGCCCCCTGCCGTGCAAGCAGTTTCCGAGCACGCTGGAACTCCGCCCGGACCGACTCGCCGCGCTGCAGGGTGATGCGTCCGGGTGCGGCCACGCTGCGGCGACCCGCACGGACCGGCGGCGGGCCGTCGACACGCGGTACCCGGCAGGGCTGGATCACCAGCCGCCGCCCGGCAATCATCCCGGCCAGCTCGGCGTCACCGAACTCGACCAGTATGCCAAACACGTTGCGGCAGATCGGTTCGCGCCAGAGTTGTTCGCGCTGGTCGAAGTAGCCGCAGACCAGGGTCGAGTCGACTCGAGGGTCCAGGGCCGAGGTGTACAACGCCAGCAGCCCGCCCTCGCCGATTCCGACAAGGCCCACCGGCAGCTTCTTCGCGGGGCCCTTGTCGAATCCGCCCAGCAGGTCGATCGCCGCCAGCACCTTCTGCACCTCGTACCCGATCACGTGACGGCCCATCTCAAACGCCTGGCGATAGATGAACTCGCGGTGCGTCTGGTTGGTGTAGGCCACGTCGGGGTGACCCGAGAACTCGTCGTCGCGGCTGATCAACAGCGGCACAACCACCAGGCAACCCGCCGCGGCCAGCCGGCGTGGCAGTTGAGCCGAGGCAGGAACTCCCGGCTCGATTCCGCAAAACTGCTCGGGTGTCCAGGCAGCGTCGGGGATCGCCACGACGCAGGCCCTGGGCTGCCGGGGCATGATGGGCATGATCATCAGACCCTCGGCAGTCACACCCTCGAGGACCTTCCACCGCACGGCCAGGACCACGGATTCCTTGCCTCGGGCCAGCTCGAGCGGTTGAGCCCCCCGACCGGGAAACTCGAAATGAATCGAGTGCCCGGGGACGGATGTCAGACGCCTGTCGACCAGGCCGATCAGTTGCCCGAATCGCTGCCGCATCGCGGCTCGTTTCTTGCCCGACCTCTTGGCCGATTCCTCAGCAGTGGGAAAGATCCGATCCCAGTTGCGACGGCGACGCTCAGGCGACGCAGCCAGCTCACGCAGGCAGAACCGATTGATGCCCTCGACCATCACGTCCACGAGTGGCCGCTTTGTGGTCAGTCGACTGGTGCCAGGCAGCACGACCGATTGGTCGCCGGCATCCGCTCGGGCCGGGCAAGCTGCTGTCATCAACAACAGGCCACAGACGATCGCGATTGTTCGATGCATGACGGGACTACTCGGCCATGGACCAGTCGACACCGGTTTCGACCATCGTCCGAGTCAAAACTCTCCTATCGCGCCGACGGCTCCGCCGACAATCATCATGACCACCGTGCCGCCCCAGACCACCGTGAAGATCCCCCCCATGATGATGCCGACCCAGGCATGAGCGGATCCCTTGATGAGGGGGTTCGCCTTCCGCTTCTTCAGGCCGATGATGCCCAGGATCAGCGCGGGGATAGCCAGCAACAGGCCGAAGCAGGGGATGATCGAGAACACGCCGAGGTAGTAGGCAACCAGGGCGTGGCCGTTCTTGTAGGGAATGATGCCACCGGTCGCGTCACCCTGCTCGGTGGGTCCGGGCTGCTGGAACTCCAACGGCTCGGCGTACGCCGGTTCTTCAAAATGGTTTTCTGAGTCCTGTGACATCTGATGGATCTCCAGCGTCGCTCGGATCAAGACGGGTGTTGATCACGCAATGATAGCGTGGATCGGCTCTCCGTAGTCGATTTCCAGCCGCTTGCGACCGGGGATCTCGAGCCGTCGGGCATCCAGGCCCAGCAGCCGGAACAGCGTGGCGTGGACATCGGTGACGTAGTGCCGGTTCTCGACGGCATGGAACCCCAGCTCGTCGGTCGCTCCGTGGACCACGCCCCCCTTGATGCCGCCTCCGGCCATCCAGATCGAGAACCCGTAGTTGTGGTGATCGCGGCCGTTCTTGCCCTGGGCACCGGGCGTGCGGCCGAACTCGCTGGTCCAGACCACGACGGTCTCTTCGAGCAGACCTCGCTGCTTCAGATCCCGCAGCAGACCGGCGATCGGCTTGTCGGCCTGGCCGCACATGCGGTTGTGGTTGCCGATGAGGTTGGCATGGGCGTCCCAGGCTCCGGCCGCTCCGCCTCCATGAAAGACCTGTACGAACCGCACACCCTCCTCGACCAGCCTTCGCGTGGCCAGCAGGTTCTGGCCGAATGGCCGAGTGACCGGGTTGTCCAGGCCGTACAGCGCCTGGGTCTGCTTGGTCTCACTGCCCAGGTTCATGATCTCCGGAACCGCTGTCTGCATGCGGAAGGCCAGGTCGTAAGACTTGATCCGGGCCCGTAACTTCTCGTCCGATGCGTACTCACGAGCCGCCTGGTCCTGCAGGCGACTGAGCAGGTCTCGCTTGATCCCCTGCACCGGCCCGCTGACCCTTGCCGCGCTGCTGGCGTACGGCAACGGGTTCTTCGGATCAACCTTCAACCAGATCCCCTCGTGCTGGGGACCGAGGTACTGGGCGTCGGTGCCGCCGGCACACTGAGACTCCATACCGCGGTCGCCGATCGAGAGGAACTGGGGGAGATTGTCGCTGAGTGAGCCGAGGCCATAGTGGATCCAGGCTCCGACCGTGGGAAAACAGCCGTCGAGCAGGTGGCGGCCCGAGAGGAATTCCAGCTGGGCTCCGTGGTTGTTGTCGGTGGTCCACATCGAGCGGACCACCGCGATGTCGTCGACCAGCTCGCGGGTCTCCGGCCACCAGTCGCTGACCTCGGTGCCGCTCTGGCCGCACGCCCGGTACCCCTTCTGCAGCGGCAGCACGCGAGCCTGCTCGGTCTTGATGATGTTGTTGAGTACCTGCTCGCGGACGTTGCGGTAGTAGGGTGACTCGACGACGGAATCCAGAAACGGGGTCTCGGCCAGCGTCTTGCCCGCGTAGCGATTCAACGCCGGCTTGGGATCGAACCCCTCGTGGTGACTCGTGCCACCACGCATCATCAGCCAGATCACCGACTTGGCCCGTGCCGGGAAATGCGGCCGACCGGCCGGGTCAGGACCATGCGGCCCCGCCGACGTCTCGGCCATCAGGTCGCGACCGATCATCGAATCCAACGCAACTCCGGCCAGGCTCATCCCGGTCCAACCCAACAACTCGCGTCGTGACGAGTGGTTCGGGAATCGTGCTGATGGTTGCATGTGATGCCGATCTTCTCAGCGGATGACCAGGAAGTCGTTGTGCATGACCAGCACGTGAGCCACGTGCCGGTGTGCTCTGATTCGTGCCGCAGAGGGTTTGAGTCCCTGCTTGAGGAGCTGTTCGACCAGGTCTCCGCAGGCGTCGATGGTGATCGAGAGTTCGGCACTCGAGGGGGCTCGTCCGAGAATCGTTTCGTAGCCGGCGGTGACGAATTCCGAGTGCGACTCGACCGAAAGCCTCTCGCCGATGGCCCCGGCGAGCGTCTGCACCATCCGGCTGTTGGCCAGCGCCAGCGATTGCTGCGGTGCGACGGTTACGTGACGCCGGTAGCACTCCTCGACACCCGCCGCGTCGAACGTCTCGAGCATCCTGAACTTGTCGTCGCGGGCGTAGCGGTAGTAGATCGTCCGCCGCAAACCGCTCTGGGCCCCCGCACTCGGCAGGACCATCCCGCCGATGGTGGCATCGAGTTTTCCGGAGAGGGCCAGCAGGCTGTCCCGCAGGACCTCGCCCTCCATCTGGCGCAGAGCAACCCGGCGGTAGAGCCGGTTGTCGGGGTCGGTGACCTCGGCCGGGTCGGCGGCGCCGATCTTCGACTCGCGGCAGTAGGCTCGCGAGGTCGTGATCACCCGGTGCAGGTCCTTCATGCTCCATCCGCCGTCGCGGAACGAGATTGCGAGGTGGTCGAGCAGTTCGAGGTGTTCGGGTCGGGCGGTCCGGGTGCCGAAGTCGAACATCGAATCGACCAGCGGTTGCTCGAAGTGTCGGGTCCAGATGTGATTGACCGCGACGCGGGCCGCCAGCGGGTTGGTGGGACCGGTGATCCAGCGGGCCAGGGCCGTGCGGCGTCCAGTCGATTGCCTGGGGTACTGTTTCCCGAGCTGTTTGTACGTGGAGCCGGGCTTCGCAGCGCGTTTCTGCTTCAGCGTCTTGCGGGCCTCTTCGACGTTCCTCTTGAGCATCGCGGCTTTCTTGTCATCCTTGCCTCCCCCGCCGCCGGGCCCGGCGGCCAGGGCGATTTCGGCACGTTTCAAGGCCAGCTCGGCCGCGGCGATCTCGTGCCGCTGCTGGTCGGCGGCCGCCCGGGTCGCCAGCGACTTCGCGTCGGCCTTGTCGAGCCCCAGGCGTGCCCGCTCGGCGGCCACCCGAGACTTCAGTGAACCGGCCTCGAGCTTCAGGACCTCGAGATTCTGAGCGCCCAGCAGCACCTGATTCTTCACCACGTTGATCGACTGCAGCACCGCGGCACGAGTCACCATGCCCCCGGGTGGGGTGGAGTCCTTGCCCGAGGAGAGATCGGGGAACAGCGGTGTGGAGGGATCGAGTGCCTTGAACGAGAAGGCGAAGAAATCGGCGGTGGCCTGGTAGGTCGAGACCGCCAGCCGACCGCCGCGGCGAGGGATCGGCAACTTGACGGCCAGGCGGAAGCGGCCGTTGACCCAGGCGTTGACCAGCCGGTCGCGGACCGCAATTGTCAACTCGTAGGTCTCACCGTTGTTGACCTGCTGCTTGCCACGGCCCGGGTAGCTCTCCTGGCCCTCGATCTGCTGGTAGAGCGAGATCTGCTGGCCGCTGGGGCTGAGGTAGACGTTGAACTGGCCGGGGTCGCCGATGTCGAAACAGAGACCGATCGAGCGGGTCGTTCCGGCGGTGATCCTGAACTTCGAGGTGGCCACGAAATCGCGGGGAGGCAGCTGCCGACACTCGTAACGGGACTGCTTTCCGGTGGCGTTCTGGTTGTGCAGATGACCGTCTGTGATCGACCAACTGGTCCCGACCTCCTGCCAAGCCTTGGGACGCGGCTTCTTGAAGTCGTCGCCGAACAGTCCCGCCGGGGCCGGCTTGGCGGTGCCGATCGTCTCGAGACGAGCCATCTGGGTCTTCAACTGGTCCGTTGCGATGACGATCAGCTTGCGAGTCGACTCGACCCGCCCGGCGATCGCCTTCTGCTGACTCTCGACGACCAGCGGACCCAGGCCGGGGTACCAGGCCTCCGGCGGGAGATCGATGGGTTGGGCCCGGCGGGGCAGCGATCCGAACAGGGCGGGGATCACCGGTGAGACGGTGCGGTCCTTGTCGATGTTCTTCTCGTCACCCCGGATGAAGAAGAAGGTCGGGGCGTCGAGCTTGGCGTCGTAGACGCGACTGACGGCCGGCGCGTCGGGTGAGGTGTTGGCGGTGAGTGAATCGAGGCGGACGTGGTAGGGCTCGAAGAAGGCCCGCCACGAGTAGTATTCGTCCTGGCTCAACGGGTCGTACTTGTGGTCGTGACACCGGCAGCAGTTGAGCGTCAGCCCCAGGAAGGCCTTGGCGGTGTGCTCGACCACGTCGTCGAGCCAGTAGTTGCGGTTGAAGAGGTTGAAGTTTCGGGTCAGGAACCCGGTGGCCCGCAGCCGCTTGATGTCGGTCGGGGCGAGCTCGTCGGCGGCGAGCATGTCGAGCACCATGCGGTCGTAGCCGAGGTCATCGTTGAGCGATTCGACGATCCACTCGCGCCAGCGCCAAACGCTCTTCTGGCTGTACCGCACCTCCTTGCCGAGCCCGAACCAGTCGGTGTATCGCCAGATGTCCATCCAGTGCCGGCCCCAGCGTTCGCCGTGGTGAAGGCTCTCGAGCAGTCGATTGACGGTTCGAGCGTGGGCATCGGGAGCCGCATCGGCGAGGTATTTGTGGAGCTGCTTGCGGGTGGGAGGCAGGCCGACCAGGTCGAGTGAGACTCGACGCAGCAGGTGCTGGGGACTGGCGGGGGGGCGAGGCGTGATGCCCTGCCGCTTGTGCAGTGCGTCGAAGTAGAGGTCGATCGGGTTGCCGCCCTCGGCCAGCCGAGCGGACGGCCGCGGCGGTTTCCACGCCCAGTGATCCTCGGGGCCCGCCGCGATCGTCTCGTTGGTCGGAACCACGGCACCAGCGACGATCCAGGCCCGGATCACCGAGATCTCACGCGGCGAGAGCGGTTTCGCCTCGGCCGGCATTCTCTGGTCGGGGTCTTTGGAGGTGATCCGGGCCAGCAGCAGGCTGGCGGCCGGCTTCCCCGCCACCACCGCCCTGCCCGACTCGCCTCCTTTGTGGATCAGCGTGGCCGCATCGAGTCTCAGGTTGGCCTTGTGAGTTCGGGGCCCATGGCAGGCGAGACAGTGCTTGACCAGGATCGGTCGCACGTCGCGACCAAAGTCGACATCCGCTCCGCCAACCTCCGGCGCTACCAGCAGGGCCGGTATGATCGTGAGCAGAAGTGGGGTGGGGAGGCGGGGCATGAGGCCGTAGGGTGAGCCGGAAGGAAGACTGGGCCAGTCTACCAGATCAGGTGGGTCGGGAATGGCCGCCGGATGCGGCGATTCCTTTTGAGAGGAATTGCGGATACGATCGCCCTTTCGGGCCCGGGGGATCGAGACCGTGGACGTTTTCCTTGCCGAGATGATCGGAACCGCGCTGCTGATCCTGCTGGGCAACGGCGTGGTGGCCAACGTGGTCTTGAACGAGACCAAGGGTCACGCGTCGGGGTGGATCGTGATCTGTGCCGGCTGGGGCTTTGCCGTATTTGTCGCGGTGGCCTGCGTGGCCGACATCAGCGGCGCGCATCTCAACCCGGCCGTAACCGTCGGGCTGGCTGCCGCCGGCAAGATGGCCTGGTCGGCGGTCCCCGGTTACATCATGGCCCAGATGACCGGCGCTCTGGTGGGGGCAGCGCTGGTGTTCGTGTTTTACCAGTCCCACTACCACGTCACCGACAATGCCGACGCCAAGCTGGCGACCTTCTGCACCGGCCCGGCGATCCGAAGTCTGCCCACGAATCTCCTGTGTGAGGTGTTGGCGACGGCGGTGCTGGTGCTGGCGGTGCTGATGCATGTACCGGCCGGCATCTTTACGATCGACGGACGCCAGACGGTCGATACGATCGGGCTGGGGTCGATCGGGGCGATCGAGGTGGGGCTGGTGGTGTTTGGCATCGGGCTGTCGCTGGGAGGCACGACCGGTTACGCGATCAACCCCGCCAGAGATCTCGGGCCCAGGATCGCTCATTTCCTGCTGCCGGTCCCCGGTAAACGCGACAGCGACTGGAGCTACGCCCCGATCCCGGTGGTCGGGCCCCTTCTCGGAGCCCTGCTCGCGGTCGGGGTCTCCCAGCTACTCGGGCTGGGCCTGACCGCGATCTACAAGGGTTAGCTTCGAGTCGGCTCGCACCTGGTAGTGCCGCGTCCGACCGCTGCTGGTCTTGATCGCCACGGTGGCCACGTAGCCGCCGGTGGTCAGCTCGATCTTCGGGGCCGCCACCACTCCCGGCCACTTGCTGAGGGCCAGGCCCAACTCCCGCAGCGATCCCGCCCACTTCTTGTGCTTGCCGATGAACGACTTCTGGTGGTGGTAGACACTCATCAGGGCCACCCGGGCCGGCCACGAGGGGTCGCGGCGAAATTTCGTGGCGGTCTTCCCGTCTGAAAACTGCACGTGGCCCCACATCTCGGGACGGTGCATGTCGATGATCCCCTGAGGCGACCAGACCCAGTTGTCCTCCCGCAGCTTCGGCACCTTCCTGTACTTGCCGTTCTCCACGAGGTGCTTCCATTCGACTCGCGAGAAGTTCACCCGCCACTGGTCACCCGACTTGGGTGGCGAGGAGCGGTTGGCCGACCCGGCCAGCACCTTCCAGGGGATCGCGATTTCGACCGACCAGCCGGTGTCGGTGTCGGAGGGGTCGTTGAGTGTGCCGCGGATGGCGACGGCGGTCTTCAGGCCGGGAATCTCCCAGCTGTTGTCCGCCCGGCCACCGTCCTTGTAGGGCCTGGGCAGGAACAGGTCCCAGCCGGTGTTCAGGGCATTCATCTCGAACTCGTAGTACTCGTGAGTGTCTCCGTCGGGATCGATGAACACCTCGAAGTCGTTGTCGTGGAAGATGACCGAGTCGTGCTTGGTCAGAGTGCCCCAGACGTGAGGCTCGAGCATGTCGGCGGCGATGTAGAAGTAGTCCCGGTCCCAGAGCATCTTGGCCCGGGTCCGAAATCGCGGCTTTGGCTTCCGTTTGCCCTCGATGTCGACGAATCGATCGGTCCACTCGGCACTCTTCCAGGCCTTGTCATCCAGTCGTCCATCGATCCGAGGTGGTTGCTGAGCGGGCCGGCAGACGTAGCCCCGCGGTCGGATCTTCCGCATCTTCGCCCAGTCTTCGGCCCCTCCGGCCTGGGCTCTGGAGCCGAGAAACACCGGGCCGATCAACAGCAGCCAGCAAACCAACCGCCCGTGTGCACTCATGATGCTTGTTCTCTCGTGGCCAGCTCGATCCGCCTCACAGCACGCACCTGGGTCGGCGCATGATCTCCTGGGAGACCGTATTGGAGGTTCGAGGAAAACGCTGCGGATGTCAAACTCGCGAGAAATCGACGTGGCCACCAAGCTCACAGCGGGCGTGAAGCGTCGTGGAGGTGCGGATCACCGAGCCTTGAGATTACTGTGGACGGGTCGCAAGATGTCACGCAGCCATGGCTTGGCTGCGTGACGTGGATTCCCGCGACGCAATGACGATTCGCGATGAAATCCGTAGAGGATCAAGACCCATGAGAAAACCAGCTTTGGCCGTCTTCGTTGTGGCGACCTGGATTGGCCTGATAACGGAAATCGCTGTCGGAAAAGAGCCCGAGGGGGGGCCACTGATCGAGCCGTTGGACAAGGGTCAACTGCCGATCACCTGGCGGAACCTCTCCAACGAGCGGGTCATGTTCCCGTTGGACATGAAGGACATGCCGATCAAGATCGGCCGCGAGCGACAGCTGTTTCTCGACAACTACCTGATTGCCGATTCGGCGAACGTCAGGCGGCAGGTCCAGCGGCCCAGTCGCT
>Ga0310123_10001026_pt1 | contig 23827 bp, 21 predicted proteins | sample CB6_AW_1057_MG_FD_203505 | JGI IMG/M metagenome (GOLD analysis project Ga0310123, IMG submission 203505) | Marine microbial communities from Western Arctic Ocean, Canada - CB6_AW_1057 | ecosystem: Environmental > Aquatic > Marine > Oceanic | place: Canada: Western Arctic Ocean | collected... | reverse complement strand
TTCCGCAACGGTAATCACCAATTGGGCGTGGCCAAAAGCAAGCTTCCTTTAGACCTGAAATTGATTTGGGAAATACCGGCGGCGGAGGGAGTCGTTTCCGCGGCAGCAATCGTTGCCGATCGCATTTACGCGTCCGTTCTCAGTGGTGAACTTCGTTGTCTTGACCGAAAATCAGGCAAGCGGATCTGGACCTACTCGTCGGCGAAAAAGGATAATCAGAAGAGGTTCATCCCCGGATTCCAATCGTCGCCCACAGTAACGGCCGAAAGCGTTTTCCTGGGCGACGAAGACGGTGTGTTTCACGCAGTTGATCGCGCTACCGGAAAGACTCGATGGACGTTTCAGGCAAAGGCTCAGATCATTAGCGCGACAGCGGTCATTAATGACCGAGTGATCTTTGGGTCCTACGACAGCAGCCTGTACTGTCTGAATGCCAAAGACGGTTCCAAGGTGTGGCAATTCGTGACTGAGGATCGGATTAACGGCTCGCCTGCCATTGTCGACAGGTTTACCTTTGTCACCGGCTGCGACGAGCACCTGCGGGTCATCAACATCGAAACCGGAAGGCAGGAAACTAACATGCAGCTGGGCACATATTTGATCGCGTCGCCAGCAGTGATGAAAGACACGCTCTATGTCGGCACTTACGCCAGCGAAGTGCTGGCGATCAACTGGAAAACGTCGGAGATTGTTTGGAAGTACAAGGATTCCAAGCGCGAATTCCCGTACCATTCGTCAGCGGCCGTGACCAATAAATTCGTGGTAATCGGTGGTCGTGACAAGCAATTACACTGCATTGACCGGAAGATGGGTCGGCGTGTTTGGGTCTTTCCTACGCGCGGCCGTGTCGACAGCTCGCCCGTCGTTGTGGGAAACCGCGTCTTCTTCGGATCGACCGATGGAAACTTGTATGGACTGGACCTCGAAAGCGGCACGCAAGTCTGGAAGTTCAACACGGGTCAATCGATCACGGCCTCGCCCGCGGTTGGCGAGGGCTGTCTTGTGATCGGAACCGAGGGGAGTAAAGGTGGTATCTACTGCTTTGGAGGGTAGTAGGTTCGTGACGTCCAGTGCGGCAGGCAGATTTTTTTCCGATTAGTGAGCATTACAAGATGTCAACAGACACAACCAACACTACCGAAGTTGGTAGTTATTTCATCTCGAACTATCCACCGTACTCACAGTGGAAGTCGGAATTCGTTGTCGAGGCAGTAGACGCATTCGACAGCGAACCGGACCGAAGTGTGTCTCAGGGCCTGTATATTCACATTCCGTTTTGCCGCAAACGGTGTAAGTTCTGTTACTTCCGTGTTTATATAAACCGGAATGCCAAGACGATTGAGCGATACGTAAAAGCGCTGTCGCGGGAAGTACGTTTGTTGAGTGAAAAGACAGGCGTCCAGCAGCGCAGATTGCAGTTCGTGTATTTCGGTGGAGGCACGCCGTCGTACCTTAGTTCCCGGCAGCTACGATTCCTGAGAGACGAATTAAGCAAGTCAATGTCGTGGGACGATGCTCAGGAGGTCACATTTGAATGCGAACCAGGGACACTTAGTCTGGATAAAATCCAAACACTGAATGATGTTGGAGTCACCCGCATTTCACTGGGGATCGAAAATTTTGACGACAACATCTTGCGTGAAAACGGCCGCGCTCATCTTTCGCCTGAGATCTTCAAGGCCTACGAATGGATTCAGCAAGTCGGTTTTCCGCAGATCAACATCGATCTGATCGTCGGTATGGTTGGCGAAACCGATGAAAACTGGTCGGCGTGCATCGAAAAAGCGCTGGAGATGGAACCGGATAACATAACCGTCTATCAGATGGAATTGCCATACAACACGATTTACTCGAAAGAAATCCTGGAGCAAGGCATTACCTCGCCAATCGCCGATTGGCCGACAAAGCGCCGTTGGGCCAAAGAAGCGATCGACAGGTTTCTGACCGCAGGCTACCAGATCTCCAGTGGAAACGAACTGGTCAAAAACTTCGATACCGACCATTTCGTCTATCGCGATAATTTGTTTCGCGGTTCCGACGTTCTGGCTGCAGGTGTCTCGTCGTTCGGTCATTTTCAAGGAGTAAACTATCAGAACTTCGACGAGATCGAAGAATACATATCAGCTGTCGAAGACGGTCGGCTGCCCATCAACCGGGCCTTGACGCCGACAGCGCATCAACGACTGATTCGTGAGGTGGTGCTGCAACTGAAAGAAGGTCAGATTTTGGCAGCGACGTTTCGTGAAAAGTTTGGTGTCGACGTGATAAGAGAGTTTTCAGAACCTCTGAAAAATCAGCAGGTCGCCGGCTATCTGACAATCGAAGGAGACGAAATCCGGTTGACTCGCAAAGGCCTGTTGCAAGTCGACAGTTTGCTGCCCGAGTACTTCGAAGAAGAACATCGACAGGTTCGGTATACATAGCCAAATTCGGCATCTACCTCTTGGTGGGCCCATGAAGACGCACTGCATCGAAATGATTATGAACGCGATTAGGACAGGAAAGAAATCGTGAATCCTCAGAACGAACTGAACTCGCTGATTAGCCTGTTTCCCGACGAGCAGCCGTTGTTCACCGCGACCGAACATATTCCGTCGGTACTGACGCCGGAGCCGTACAAAACAGTGCTCGTTCACGATCAGCACATGACCGTTACAATGGAAGCGCATTATGCGAGTACGGTTGACGTGAGAATTCTGGACCGAAAACATGAACGAGATGCGTACAGCCGGAAGATCCTGCTTTTGAAGACTGGTGCTAACAAGGTCGTCCAATTCGGGATTATGCGGTTCAACTTTCGTTTTGTCACGAACGAGGTGCGCGATGAAATTTTGCAGGGGGAAATTCCGTTGGGACGAATTCTGATTGACCACAATGTTCTGCGGCACATTGACATTGGAGCTTTGTTAAAAGTTACGACGGGCCCGCCGCTGGCCAAATATCTCCAAATGGAACCAGGGGGAATCACCTACGGCCGACTGGCCACGATCTTCTGTAACAAGCGACCGGCCGTGGATCTATTGGAAATCTCAGCACCGTTGGACTAGAACCCCGGCTTCGTCGAAGAAGCAGGGTTTTTAGGTAACGCCGATGATGCGAAATCTCGAAACTTCTGAGCCGCAACCAACGGTCCAATCGGCTTACGACGTCATCGTCATCGGTGGCGGTCCGGCTGGTTCGACGGTTGGTGCGTTAGTCGCCGAAAACGGTTACAACGTGTTAGTGCTAGAACGGTCAACGTTTCCGCGATTTCACGTCGGTGAATCGTTGATCCCGGAAACGTATTGGACGTTCAAGCGTCTTGGGGTGCTTGATCAACTACGCCAAAGTGCATTTCAGAAAAAATATAGCGTCCAATTCGTGAATGAAAACGGCACGGAGTCAGCACCATTTTACTTCGACGACTACAACCCGCATGAATGTTCGCAGACTTGGCAGGTATGGCGCGACGATTTCGATCAAATGCTCTTGCAGAATGTCGCAGCCAAAGGAGCTGTTGTTCGAACCGATGCCCAGGTGATGGACGTTATGTTTGACGGCGATCAGGCCACAGGAGTGCGCGTCCGGTTTGCAACCGACAAAGACAAAAATACGCGGACCATCAATTGCCAAGTTGTCGTTGACGCGAGCGGACAGTCAGCGTTTCTGGCTTCGCGGCTCGGCCTGAAAATAACTGATCCCCGACTGAAGAAGGGCAGCATCTGGACATACTTTCGTGGAGCGTATCGTAACTCCGGTAGAGACGAGGGAGCAACCATCATCCTGCAGACAAAAGGCAAGAAGTCGTGGTTTTGGTACATTCCGTTGGCGAACGACACGGTCAGCGTCGGAGTAACTGGTGGAATGAATTACATGTTGGCTCGTGGTCGTGGTTGCGCTGCCGACATCTTCAATCAGGAACTCCAGCGCTGTCCCGGCATGGCGCAGCGCTTGCAGAACGCGACACGTTGTAAAGACTTCTTTACGACTAAGGATTTCTCGTATAAAGCTGGCAAGGCAGCAGGGCCCGGCTGGCTACTGGTCGGTGACGCCTTTGGGTTCATCGACCCGGTTTACTCGACCGGTGTCTTTTTGGCGTTGAAGTCTGGTGAATTTGCGGCTGATGCAATCCTCGAAGCTTTCGCGAGAAAAGATTTCTCTTGCGAACAACTCGGCTGTTGGCAAAAACAGTTCATCGATGGCGTAGAACTATTCCGCAAATTGGTTTACGCGTTCTACACGCCGGGGTTCAGTTTTGGACGGTTTCTGCGTGAACATCCGCAGTACAAAACCAATCTGGTCGACATGCTGATCGGGAACATCTTCAAACCGGGCGTCGGTGAGATGTTCGACGCGATGAGCAAGGTGCTTCCGCCGGTTGACCCCACTGTTTCGGCTGCGAGTGAGTGACGGTACCGCAGTTAGGTGGCCGCTGTTACACTACGGCCTTTCATCGCGACGATGCATTGGGGATGAGTTCCAGGAAAGTAGCAGAAAGATGGCAATGATGCGAACGTATTGGCTACTAGTCGTTTTGATGATCGTCATCCACCAGGGCGTCTGGTTTGGCGAGGATGCGAGTCTTGTCGCCGGCTTTCTTCCGTGGGGACTGTTCTATCACATCAGTGTCTCGTTTTTCATGGCGTTGAGCTGGTGGAAGATTACGCAACGTGTATGGCCGACGGATTTGACGGATGAATCAGAGACGGGATTCGACACGTGATGCAACTCGCGATTATCATCGGTTATCTGGCGTTGCTGATTGCGCTCGGCGTGGCATCGAACCGCGTATTACGCGGAACGAGTCGCGATTACCTGCTGGCCAGTCATACGATTGGGCCGGTGCTGCTGTTGTTGTCACTGTTCGGCACGACGATGACGGGTTTCTCGTTGGTCGGCTCGACCGGTGAAGCATATCGGCGAGGCATTGGTGTCTATGGACTGATGGCCTCGTCCAGTGGCATCATACATTCGCTCTGCTTCTTCGTGATCGGCATGCGGCTCTGGTCCATTAGTCGTCGCCATGGCTACATCACGCAGATCCAGTTCTTCCGTGAACGACTCGGGAGCAACGGAATCGGTCTCGTGTTGTTCCCAGTGCTGGTCGGGTTGATCGTGCCGTATCTGCTGATTGGTGTGCTGGCTGGCGGTTCTGTTGTCAACAGCGTGACGCGAGGAGCGTTCCCCGAGTTATTCGCTGACTCTGGTGGTGGCGTGCCAAACTGGCTGGCGTCTCTGGCGATCTGCCTCGTCGTGCTGACGTACGTCTTCTTCGGCGGCATGCGGGGCACTGCCTGGGCCAACGCCTTTCAGACGACTGTTTTCATGGTGCTGGGCGTCGTGACGTTCTACGTCATTGCCACGCGGCTCGGTCAAGGTGACGGTCTGTTGGCCAGCATGCAGGCCGCTAGTGAAGCCGTTCCGCGTGAGAAGCTGACCTTTGCGGGCATCTCGAGACCACTGTTCGCCAGCTACCTGCTGGTACCGTTATCGATCGGGATGTTCCCGCATGTCTTCCAGCACTGGCTGACGGCGAAGAGTGCGGCGTCGTTCAAGCTGTCGATCGTAGCGCATCCGATCTTCATCATGATCGTCTGGGCACCGTGTGTTTTAATCGGCGCATGGGCCTCGTCCGATCTTGCCGGTATCCCGGACGGTCTGCCGAAGAACACCGAACTGGCGTTCCTTGTCAACAAACTGGCCGGACCCACGCTGGTCGGTCTCCTTTCGGCCGGAATTCTCGCGGCGATAATGTCGTCGCTCGATAGCCAATTCCTCTGCCTGGGCACGATTTTTACCAACGATATTGTCCTGCACTACACTGACCGGAATCGTTTCAGCGGGCGGCAGGTTGTGCTATTGGCACGGTTGTTCATCGTTGTCATCGTGGCAGTGACTTACGGGCTCAGTCTCTTCGAGCCGCGGCGCGTCTTCACGTTGGGTGTGTGGGTCTTCAGTGGATTCTCGAGTCTCGTACCGTTGGTGGTGGCGGCGATTTACTGGCGGCGGTTGACAAAAGCCGGAGCGTACGCGTGCGTACTCTCGGCTGCAGGGAGCTGCCTTTATTTCTTCCGAGAATCCGATTTCGGTGCTCGCCTCGATTATTCCGTCTTCGGCATGCTTCCGGTCGTGGTGATGATGTTCGCTTCGACGGCCGCACTGATCAGCATTTCTCTGGTCACGCGACCACCGGCCCAGCGGACACTGGCCAAGTTCTTCCCGGAAATGGCACAATAGGTATGAGGTGTTTTTGTTGTCGAAACTCGTGACTCCTTTAACAGCCATTCCCATGTCCACTCAATTCATGACATCCCGCCGCGTCGAATTCAGCGATACCGACATGGCAGGTATCCTCCACTTCTCCTCGTATTACCGGTACATGGAAGAGACCGAGCATGGGTACTTTCGTTCGTTGGGTTTAAGCATTATGCATAAGCAGGACGACGGTTCGGTCATTGGTTGGCCGCGAGTGTCAGCGGCCTGTAGTTTTATGGCACCGGCGCATTTTGAAGACGTGTTGCAGATCCGTCTGTCCGTCGAGCGACGCGGCGTGAAGTCGCTGACATTAGCGTACGAGTTTTGGCGGGACGACATGCAAGTAGCCAAGGGACGGATGAAGACTGCCTGTTGCCTGATCCGCCATGGTGCCCCAATGGAATCTATTGCAATTCCGCTAACCTTCGACAAGATTCAGGAGGTAGGTGGCAGTGATCAATACTCAGTGGCTACAGATTAGCGATGAGTGAAGCCGACAGCGACCTCACGGTGAAACAGCTCACCAAGGAGTTTTCCGGGGCAGCTGGAGCGCTGCAAGTGTTGCGAGGTGTCGACTTGACGCTGCGACAAGGCGAATCGGTTGTTGTGACCGGGCCGTCGGGGTCCGGCAAGAGCACGCTGCTGTACGTCGTCGGCACTTTGGACCGTCCGACCAGCGGTGACATAGTCATTAACGGCAAGAACCCGTTCGCGATGGACGATTCCAACTTGGCCAAGTATCGGAACGAAACCGTTGGATTTATTTTCCAGGACCATCATCTATTGCCCCAGTGCAGAGTTTTGGAAAACGTGCTGATCCCGATGCTGGCCGGTTCTGGTGCTGATGCAGCGGCGGAGCAACGAGCCCGCGAACTGTTGGACCGCGTCGGTTTGGGAGATCGGCTCACTTGTCTGCCTTCACAGATTTCCGGAGGCGAGCGACAACGTGTGGCCGTTTGCCGAGCGTTAATCAATCAGCCTTCCCTGTTGTTGGCTGACGAGCCAACCGGCAACCTCGATCGCGAGACGGCCGAGTTAGTGGGGACTCTGTTGCTGGACCTGGGCAAAGAGCAAAACACGATGTTGATCTGTGTCACGCACAGCAGCGAACTGGCCGCACGGTTTTCGCGGCAGTTACAGTTGCGTGATGGGACGTTGGCTGAACGAACGTGAACTGAGAAAAAAAAATAGTTTTCTCTCCTCGGGCAGAGGCTTACCGTTTTTGTCTGCGTCGTGCACGCACCTTTGTTTAAGGCAAGCCGAAGGCACAGGCTTGCTAAACGCACATCACTAATCCGGTTAAAGCCCACTGTTCGCCAGAAATGCACGTAGAAAAACAACAAATCAACGAGTAGTAGAACAACTTTTGGTTGTGCTTACTGGCCACGTTACAGTGAACGGAAATGAGACTGGTCGACTCGAATACGATCTAGGACGGTAGCACAAAGAGACCCTTGTCCCAGGTTTCTATGGCCGCTCTCGAAGGGAGAGGTGGTTATGTGGCCGAGGAAAATCTATGACATTCTTGCAATTTATCATTCGCAGTATTTGTTACCACTGGCGAACAAACTGTGCCGTGGTATTGGGCGTGATTGTTGGAACGGCGGTAATTGGTGGGGCGTTGGTCGTCGGTGATTCGGTTCGCGACAGTTTGGAACAGATGACGTTGGGTCAGCTGGGTGATATCGACCACTCGCTTTTCGGTCAACGGTTCTTTCGCGAACAACTTGTCGACGAGTTGGCAGAAACCGACACATTCAAACATCGGTTCGAGCGAGTCGCCCCGGTGCTCTTGATGAAGGGGACTTTGGAATGGCAGGCGAAAGGTGCGACGTTGCGTGCGAATCGTCTCAAAATATACGGCGTCGAGGCGCGGTTGTGGGAGCTGACTCAACACGGCGATATACCGGTTCCCGTGGATCGCGGTGTGGTTTTGAACAATCGAGTTGCTCGGCAATTTGTCGGCGAGGACGGCGATCCACAGATGCTGGTTGACAAGACGATGTCGCTGGTCGTCGAGTTGCCCAGTGCGATTCCTCGCGACACGTTGCTCGGAGAGCGTAAAGTCCAATCGAAGGAACTCGAGCTGACGGTCAAGGCTGTCTTGCCCTCGCGATCTGGCCTCGGACGTCTCGATTTGAATCCAAACCAACATTTGCCACCCAACATCTTCCTATCCTTGGAAGCCTTACAGGAGTTGCTCGGTCTTCACGAACAGGCCGCAGTTCGGCATAGCCCAGTCGCCAAGCCGGCTCGGGTGAACGCTTTGTTCGTCCAAGCGAAGTCCGATGCGGACAGTTGCGGCGAAACAGCGAAACTGGCGTCCGAAGCGTTGACTGCTGCGCTGGCAAAACAGCTTTCGCTCGCTGACCTCAGCCTGAAAATTGAATACAACCACAAGTTCAACTATCTGTCGCTACAAAGTCATCAGATGATCCTCGAGGCATCGTTCGAGCAGGCTGCGAAAGCGGCGGCAGACGGACTGAAACTACGGCAATCCCCTGTTTTGGTCTATCTGGCGAACGAAATCAGCAGCGTCAAAAGACCAGATGTATTTTCAATGTATTCGGTCGTCGCCGGACTGGACTTCGACTTATGTGATGTGTCACCGTTTGGTCCTTTCGAATCTGCAACCGCGCCGCACTCATTCATCGGCATCAGTCTGAATCCACTCCACGCAGCCAAGCGAATCCGGTTCCTGGGGTCCAATGAAATTATTCTGAACGAGTGGTTGGCAAGTGATCTGAAAGTCAATCAGGATGACGAGGTTGTCGTAACGTACCACACCATAGATTCTCATGGCGAACTAAAAGTAGAACACCGAGCATTCATAGTACACGACATCGTCAAGCTGGACCACACGCAGGCAAACGACCGCGGTTTGACACCGGAAGTGAGAGGAATCACAGATGTGGACTACATCGATGATTGGGAATCACCTTTTGCGTTAGCGATCGACCGCATCACAGAACGTGACGAGGAGTACTGGGAACAGTATCGAGCGACTCCGAAAGCGTTTATCTCATTAGACGCGGCCAAGACATTGTGGACAAGCCGCTACGGACAGCTCACATCTTATCGCATTTCGACGGTTCCCGGTAAAACATTGCAGGAAAGCCGTGACGTGTTTGAGCAGGCGTTTCTCGCGGAGCTGAAGCCGATGACAATGGGACTGGTATTTCAATCGGTCAAACATGACGGACTGGCGGCGTCGAAGGGGACGAACAATTTTTCCGGATTATATTTCGGCTTCAGCTTGTTTCTCATCGTGTCGGCAGCGATTCTGATTGGGCTCGTGTTTCGATTAGGGATTGAACGGCGGAGTACTAGCATTGGTTTGTTATCCGCTGTTGGACTTTCGTCGCAGCAGATACGCCGGTTGTTTTTGATTGAGGGGTTGCTGGTTATCAGTATCGGCGGAGCCCTGGGCATCTTAGCAGCCGTTGGTTACGCAGCGCTGATGATGCATGGTTTGCGGTCTTGGTGGAATCAAGCTGTCGGTACGCAGTTCCTCGAACTTCACGTAGAGTGGAAGAGTTTGCTGGCCGGTTTCGGTATTTCAGTCGTTGTCAAGTCGTTCGTCGTGTGGAGTGCGTTGTGGCGACTGCGACGGCTTTCGACACGGGAGCTGCTGACCGGTGTCGCCGAGCAAGCCTTGACGACAGAAGCGCAACGCCGGCGCAAACGACGGGCGGCCACGGTGGCGACCGTGAGCCTAATCTTGGCAGTTGTATTGCTGGTAGCCGGACTGATCGGCGGACTTATTCCAAACCGCGAAGCGATCTCAGGATTCTTGTGGACCCACATCGCTTTCTTCGTGGTCGGCAGCAGTTTTCTGGTGGCGAGTTTGGCGAGTTTGGCGGCGTGGCTGGATTCGGACAAAGCGACCGCCGTGCGAGGGTCTGGTTTGGAGGGTATGCGCCGACTGGGCCTGCGCAATGCGGCCCGACATCGTCAACGCAGCGTCTGGACCGCCAGCCTGATCGCCTCGGCCGCGTTTCTGATCATCATCGTGGCTGCCGCACGTCGAAATCCCATCAGCGAAGCGCCTGACAATAACTCGGGTAACGGAGGGTTTCTTCTGGTCGGCGAATCGACTGAGCCGATCCTGCCGGATCTCAATACTGTCGCCGGTCGCGTCACGGTGGGCCTCGATTTTGACGAGAGCGTTTCCGATGAGAAACTCCGCAACAAAGCTAGGGACAGCAATGAACTCCTCCGGAAAATTCTGGTGATGCCGTTCCGCGTCAAACTGGGTGAAGAGGCGAGTTGTCTGAACCTTTACCAAACGTATCTGCCCACGGTATTGGGTGTGACGCCAGCGATGATCGAGCGGGGCGGCTTCAAGTTTTCCGACACAAATGTCGAAAGGCCTTGGGAATTGTTGACCGAAGAGTTGCCCAATGAGGACGGCGTGCCGGTCTTTCCTGTTCTCGGTGATGTGAACACACTCCAATACAGCCTAAAGACTGGCATCGGCAACTCAATCTCCGTGCCCCCGATTACCGAAGAGGAAAAGAAAGCCGGCAAGAAACCGGACTACAAGTTGAAAGTCATGGGTATGTTCGACGGCAGCCTTTTTCAAGGCGTGTTGCTCATGTCTGAAAAAAAATTCGACCGTCTTTACACGGACGTCCAGCCTGGTTATAGCTTTTTCTTGATCGGTAGCCATCGCGACCAGGATCTGACGCAGACACTATCTGGCGGCGATATCCAGGACTTGTCTAAGGTATTGGAATCGCAACTATCAGGATTTGACACCGAATTAGTCGCCGTGCGTCTGGCGAACTTTTTAGCGGTGCAGAATACATACCTGGATACGTTTCGGACGCTGGGCGGCTTGGGCCTGTTGTTGGGGACCTTCGGTTTAGCGATGGTGATGTTTCGAAACGTATTGGAGCGGCGATCCGAACTGGCTCTGCTGCGGGCGGTCGGGTTTCAGAAAGCCAGCCTTGGGCAGCTCGTCATGTGGGAGAATGATTTCCTGTTGTTGTGGGGTCTGGCAGCTGGAACGATTTCCGCGTTGCTGGCCATGCTGCCGCATATGTTAAGCACAGGAGGAGAAATTCCTTGGTCTGCGGGCCTAACGATTCTAGTGGTCTTCGTTGTCGGCAAGACGGCTGCGTTGCTGGCGGTTTCTGAAGCGGTACGGACGCCGATTGTGCCGACACTGAGGTCGGAGTAATGTGACACACTCGAATTTTCATGTGTGTATCGCACATCTCTGTTGTCGGGCCACACGTTCCTATGGGATGTGTTTCGGACTGTCAATCGCTACGATAAGCGAACTTATGGCACAGTCGTTTTGTATTGTCCGGTGCAATTGTTTTTACGTGATGTTGCCTGGGTTATGATCTGATAAGACACGATACCCCTGGCTTATGAAGGTGATGCGCGTGCCGCGCGTCCGTCGTGAAACTTCTTGAAAGTAATCTGAGGCAATCATGAAGAACATGTTACCGTACATATTCGCGCTGGGCACCGCGTTGTGTTGGGGCTTGTATGGCCCTACGCTCAGCAAGGCTCGATTGGCGGACCCGACGGCTAGTCCCTTCAAGCCGTACGTTGGCATTGGAGTGGCCTACCTAGTCATCGCAATCACCGGTGGATTCATCGCGATGCTTGTTGTCGGCAAAGATACCTACGTATTCACTGATCGGGTCAGCCGCTGGGGATTTGCGGCCGGAACGTTAGGAGCATTGGGAGCCTTGAGTCTCACGATCGGCATGTTCAATGGCGGAGCCAGAATTCCCCACGCCATAATGCCTGTGGTGTTTGGTGGAGCCGTTACGGTGACGGCGGTATACACGTTGATCTCTTCGGGCGGTACGCTGAAAGGCGGAGTATTATTGTGGGTAGGAATCCTGGGGATGGGGCTCAGTGCGATTCTGATCGCTGCCAGCACTCCACGCGTCGGGCCAACACATAAGTCGAAATTCCAGACTTCCTCGGCAGAACGAGGTTCCAGGCCGCCTGCTCGGTTAGTGGATTCGTCGAGCTAATTTAAACCGTTTGGTAAGTCGCGGCAAAGCGACATCTATTATTGGATAGAATGATCGGAAGCTATCCACATGTCTTCAGAGGGGTCGCGCAACAAACCGTCTGGCCGTTGCCCACATTCTCTACGAATCCGAATTTGCTACGTGCGATCTCGATGCACTTGCACGAGATGCCGTTCATTCCGAACATCTCTAGAGACATTGCCTAGATAATCACGGCGGCGATGAGTGCACCTAGAAATAACGGTGGACCGGCCGACCAACGCAGGACTGAAGCATGGATGGCTGCAATTATCATGACTAAAACACACTGGTACACGTCCGATCACAAGCCGACGTTCCAATCGCTATACTGCGACAATTATTCGACTTCAATCTTCCATTCGATCTTCGCCTTCGTCCGCTCGCGTTGGATCAGATCGTGGCGCAATTCTTTCGCGAGTTGCTCGAGCAACTGTATGCGCGCGTCTTCTAGGCTTAATTGGCCCGGCTTGCGTGCAGTGGTCGTCAGGATGTGGATTCCAAATTGAGTCCGGAAAGGCTGGCTGACCTGTCCGACTTTCAACGGAAACGCGGTCTGTGAGAAAATCAGCGGCATTTTACCACGATAACTAAAAAAACCCAGATCGCCACCCATTATGCGGCTGGGTGATTGTGAATATTCCTTCGCTGACTGAGCGAATGTAACTTTTCCGCCGCCGATGTCCGATCGCACTTGACGCAGCTTCACTTTGGCGGCCTCGATTTCTGATTTCGATGACGCTTTGATGGCGATGTGAGCAGCACAGACCTCTGTGCCATCGAATTCGTGTCGGTGTTGTTTCCAATAATCTCGCAACTGCTTTCCGGTCACGATCAGATTGACGTATGACTTCCAAGCCAACGGCAAGGCAAGTTCGTTTCGGAGCGTTTGTTTGGTGTACCCCAACGAAGCCAACACTTTCGTAGGGTCGTCACCGCTTTGGCGGATGATCTTGTAAATGAACTTGATTTGTGAGTCCAATTGTTTTTCGTTAGGCTTTGCCTTCCGTTGCGCCAGGAATGACTGAAGCAACCGATTGTCGATCAGGTGTTCCAGGAATTGTTTGCGTAAGCCGGATTGCTTGTGTTTTACAACTCGGCGTGACAGCATCAGGAAATTGAGGTCTCCTTGCGTAATAGGTTGCCCATTCACAACGACCAGCACTCGTCGTGAATGGCGTTTAGTAGTGTCTTGGGCCGCCAATTCTGTTTGGACTCCATAGAGACCACCGAAGTGTGACACTGCGAGAAGGGCTATAATCTGACGGATCATGATATTCATGAGAAGCAGTATACCGATTTTTTCCTCGCAGTTGTAATTGCTAGTAATTCGTCAGCCGGCTGACATTGGGAACCGGTAGGTATTGCTCTGCAGTGGCGACTACCGTGCGTCTGCAATGGCTGGTGTGCATCATCGCTAACCACGGGATATGACGATGGAAGCGGCAGTTCCACATTTCCGTGTTTGATGCGATGACGTATCTCGTTCAGAAAGCCAGGTCAAAAACTGTCGCGTGTCAAAAATCAGCAAACGGTGCGGACCGCGTCGTTCAATGCATTCAGTCCGTGAAGGCGGTCGAATCTGCGATTATGACACGTCGCTTGAACCAAACAATTCGAGAGAACAGCATCAAATCGGTAGCATCGGAATTGGCACTGATGACGTTGCCCAATGCGAATCCTCGATAAGAGACTATTTGCTCTTACTAGTTCGAGCATGCTTGGACAGGAGATTCACGGTCGCAATTACAGCAAACATGATGCTGCCACAGATGTTCAAGAAAATTCCGATTTCCTTTCCGGAAACGGTCACGTTAGGCGAAAGCAATAAGAGGGCTGAAAAAATTAGCATACAGCGAGACGCCATGGACAGAGTTGATGCCAGGTAACCAGAAAATCCGGCAGCAAGTGACACGATGCCCACCACAGCCGTTCCGGTGGCAATTCCGAGTTCTACGAGAGACTTCACGTCGGTAAGATCGAGCGACTTGTTGGCCGTCGCCTTTGCCGCTCCAGGGGTTGACGTGTCTCGTGGAACCAGCAGTAACAGTGCTGGGCGATAGACGAATAAGAACGGTAGCGCGAATCCGACTAGAGAAAATCGGAATGCAGCCAATGCCGTTTTCATAATCGGTGCCTCGGCTAACGAGGCACTGGCGTAAGCCGCCAACGCTACTGGCGGAGTTACCATCGACATCATACCGAAATAAAAAATGAACAGATGCGCGGCCAGTGGTTGCACATCCATTTGTTCCAAAAGAGAGCCCATCAGCGTCGCCATCAACAGGTAGCAGACGACCGAAGGCACACCCATTCCCAGGATGATCGAACAGACCATGATTCCGATCAGCGCCAATAGCAGATTGGAGTCGACTACGGATTTGATCATCGCGCTAAAGTCGGTGGCGATACCCGTCGACTGCACAATTCCTATGATGATGCCAACACACGCGGCTGCGGCCACTAGAGATGCGCCATTTCTTGCCGCTGTTTCAAGTGAACGTAGCACGTGCTTTCTTAGTTCGGGATTGATCAGTCCGAAAAGTAGCAGGCAGAACATTCCGACCAACACGGAATTTGTGTACGATTCGATAAAAATTCGCGCTTTGGGCACGGTTAGTGGTTCGGCAATCAACCACTGATGTCCCGCCAATACGAGTGCGAATCCACCGACCGCTGCGGTTCGTGTGGACATTGAAATCGCCAAGTGCGGGCTTGCCATCGCGAGGACAAGGATCACAGCCAATGATGTAGATACAGCCTTAAATGCGGTGAAGCTCATGGCCAGCAACAACACGAGCGTGCCCAACGCGAAAAAAAATACGAGCCCTTGGTACTTGGAAATTGACGGACGGTCTTCGGTTCCGAGCACCGTCGTTCCCACGCGACGGGCATAGAAATGAACGATCATGAAAATCGATAAGTAGTACAGAATGGCTGGGATCAGAGCTGCCTTTGCCACATCGATGAAGCGGACTTGCGGTTGGACCAACTCAAGCATCATGTAGGCCCCGGCCCCCATAACCGGGGGTACCAGGGCACCTCCGGACGCCGCGGCGGCAGTGATGCCGCCGGCAATGTGCGGTTTAAAACCTGCGCTACGCATCATCGGGATGGTGAACGTCCCGGTTGTGACGGCATTGGCCACAGCGCTGCCGGACAAGGAACCCATCAACCCACTGCCCAGCACCGACACCTTCGCTGGTCCGCCAGGGCTGCCTCCAAAACATTTTTTCGCTAAATCGATAATGAACTGTGTCGCACCGGACATCTCCAAAAATGCCCCGAATACCACGAACAGAAACACATACTTGAACATCACTCCGGCCGCTGGTCCGAACACTCCGAGCGATTGAGAAAACGTCGTACTGACCAGGTAATCCATGCCCTGACCAGCGTGCGGCAGCAGCCAATCCGGAACGGCGGGGAACTCCTTGTGGGACGACAGATCGCAATAGAACGAGTGAGCCATAAACAGCATCGCCAGGACCGGTACGATCCAGCCAATTGAGCGCCGGGTTGCCTCTAGCACCAGCAACAATCCGATGATGCCGATCACCATGTCGACAGTCGTTTCAGTTCCTGCCCGGTCTCCCAGCGACTTTCCCTTGGACCACAGGCCACTGAACACTGGCTCGCTTTGAACGAAGACGTATCCACACGTGACCGCAACCGCCACGAAGCACACAAGATCGACGGCTTGCCACGTGGGACGGTCCTTCCATTTCTGACGGATTGGATAAACCAGAAAACACAGCATCAGTCCCAGCATCACGAACAGCGACAACTGCGATTGCGCTTGGAGTCGAGGAAAGTTCACCTCAGCCAGCGTGAACAGACAAAGCAGGACGCTCAGGCCCGGGAAGAGAATTTTTCGAACCTTGTTGAGCATGCACGAGGACTCCAACGGAGAATGACGAATATCTAAAGACTAGTGCCGAAGGAAGCCAAAAGTACAAATAACAAAGGCAGGCCTGACCACGAAAAAAAATCCTCAAGGTTTCGTTATTTCGACATTCATCTATCGGTTAGTCATTCATTATTTCTCAGGTTTCCCCAATGGGGGGTTCCACATGCCATTACGGATTTTCGGACGTGTCTGGTAAAAACGAATCGCGCCATGGTGAAATGGAATGCCTGTAAAACGCGCGGCGTTCTTGGAGTTTAACGCTTTGCCGACCGGATGCTTTCGCGAGAATGCTTTGCGAGGTGCCTCTTCGTAGTCGTCGGGATCCGGATCATTTTCGGCTTCATAAAGCGTCTTCGTCACTTGGTAGACTAACTCCTCGTCCGTGTCCTTATATGTGATCAATTGCATTGATCCGACATTCATCGCTGCGTACGGTTCGGTCATTCCGGGATAGGTTTGTTTCCCTCGCAGTTTCACGGGAATCGTAAAGACTTGGTAGAAAGGGTATTTCTTGATTAATGATTTGCATGCCGCAGTGTCATACGGGAGGAATCGAACGTCGCATGTAGTCATTACTCGGCTAACCATGGGGTGTGGAACTGCACCTCCCAGAAAGATAGCGTCTGCTTGGCCGTCGGCGAGCAGATCCACCGCTACGCCTTGAGGTTGGAACAGTGCCGTGAAGCTATCCCACGCTACGCCGTGCTCTTCTAGGATCGGCCGGGCGAACATTTCAAATCCAGCACCGGCTGGCCCGATTACTACGCGTTCGCCTTTCAGGTCGGAAATGTTGTGAATACCCGAATTCGTCTTGGTGATGAACTGCGCCACCAGTGGGGCCAGCGTGCAGATCGCCTGTACTTCGTACTTACGTTCGTTGTGCCAACTTGATTCGCCACCATACGCGAAGTAGCTGATTGCCGAATTCGACATTCCTAGCTCGAATTGCCCTCTGGCCAGACGGCGAATGTTTTCCTGGCTTCCCTTCGAGCCTTTGATTTGCACTTTCCAATTGTTCTGGCCGCGGAACTCGTTCAAGACTTCCGCCATCGCGCCGCCTACTACTGGGAAGGTTCCACCAATCGGCGCTGTGCCCATGCTAACGAACTTGCGTCTTCCACTAATGCCACCTGTTTCTGTGTTACATCCGACTGTCGTCAGGGCTAAGAGTACAAGTAGCGATGGAAAGAATCGGCGTAGGTCCGTTGTGTTCATATCGGATTTTGGGTGGCCGATTCAGCTGACGGGGGGCTTTTGGCGAGGTTGCGAGACTGATTTGAGGGAGATCGTAACACTGGAGCCGCATTCGTACCAGCCACACAGAATGTTACCACGGGATCGTTGCTGCCCTGGTTGGTACAGGACATACTAAATTACTTAATTCCTAAATTTGCGTCGTTTGAATGTGTGATCTGTGTATTTGATTATGGATGGACGATGAATGACGATGGGACGCGGTTAGTAATGGATGTTTCCAATTTCAAAATACGCGAGACACGATAATGCCCGGTATAATTTGCGTTCCGCAGCCGTTGGCGGTTGAAGAAGTTGCGAAAGTGCTAGCTTCCGGTGGGAATGCCTTCGATGCCGTCGTGACCTATGCTGTAGTGCAGTTTCTGGTCAATCTTAATTCGTGCGGCATTGGTGGTTGTATGGTGATGACCAGCCGGCTGGGCAGAACGTCGCAATTTCAACTGATTCTAGATGCTCCAGCACTGGCTGGTTCACGAGTCGCCCCAGATATTGAGACGGTTTCATGAAGATTGCCCTGGCCCAACTGAATCCAACGGTCGGCGACTTGGCCGGCAACGTGGAATTGGTGCGGTCTGCGGCCGAGCAATCCCGACAAGCAGGCGCCGATTTGCTGATCACGTCCGAGCTGTTGATCAGCGGGTATCCACCGAAAGACCTGTTGCTGCGTGAAGGATTCGTCCACGCCTGCGACGTTGCCGTCGATCAGTTGGCCGGGTCCATCGACCCTGGAATCGCAGTCATCGTCGGACATCCCACTCATCACGGCGTTCCAGCGGAACGCATCGCCAATGCAGCCAGCCTGCTGCAGGCTGGCCGATTGATTCATACGGTTCATAAGTCGTTGCTGCCCAACTACGACGTCTTTGACGAACAGCGGTACTTTCGGCCGGCCGATTGTGTCGCACCGATCGACTTTCAAGGACGACGCTTGGGAATCCACATTTGCGAAGATGCTTGGTGGGGCGAACTGGATACGTTTTATCACGAAGATCGATTACATAAATCTGATCCTGTGGCTGCATTGATCTCTGCGGGGGCCACGTTGCTGATCAATCTTTCGGCCAGCCCCTTTGAGATCGACAAGCCGAACCGACGCAGCGAAATTGTGATGCGCCACGTTCAGCACCATAGAGTTCCGTTCGCGTTCGTGAATCAAGTGGGTGGCAACGACGACCTGGTATTCGACGGACACAGCTTGTTTGTTGATGGTGACGGCAACACAGTCACGCAGCTTGCCGGATTCGCAAGTGATTTGCAGGTCATTGACCTTAGTGACTCGCCGCAGGACCCATCGGTGAGCGATGTCTATTCTATCGATAGCCCATCACAGTCGATACCGCGAGCAACCTGGCTGCTGGACGCGCTAGTGTTGGGACTGCATGACTACATGCGGAAGTGCGGATTCACGGATTGCGTCCTGGGATTGTCGGGCGGCATCGATAGTTCGCTGGCCTGCTACGTGGCTACACAGGCCGTTGGGCCGGAGCACGTCCATGGCCTGTTGATGCCCAGCCGCTACAGCAGCCAGCACAGCATCGACGACGCGCGTCAACTGGCAGAGATTTTGGATATTGACTACGAATTGATTTCTATCGACGAAATCCATCAAGCCTACGAGGTTCGAGAGATCGTCGGCCAGGATTTATCGAGTCAACCTGCCGGCGTGGCCGATCAAAACCTGCAAGCCCGCATCCGCGGAGCGCTGGTAATGATCCGTAGCAACCGCCACGGTTGGATGGCCCTGGCAACTGGCAACAAGAGCGAACTAGCCATCGGCTACTGTACCCTGTATGGCGACATGGCCGGCGGCTTTGCAGTTTTGTGCGACGTCTTTAAACGAGACGTCTACGCCGTTTCTCGCTACGTGAACGAAGTCCGCGAGGGCTGCGAAATCATCCCCAACAACATCCTGACCAAACTTCCTAGCGCCGAACTGGCCCCCGATCAATTTGACCAAGACACCCTGCCCGACTACCCCATACTGGACGCCGTCCTGGAAGGCCTAATCGAACGCGAAGAGTCCTTCGCCAGCTTAAGCCAGCAATACCCGCCCGAAATCGTCCGTTGGGTCGCTAACTGCCTGGACCGCAACGAATTCAAACGTCGCCAAATGCCGCCCGGCATCAAACTCTCCAGCCGAGCCTTCGGCAGCGGGCGCCGCATGCCACTGGCCGCCAAGTTCGACACGATTTGATGCTGCTGCCCAATCCGGTTAGTCTTTGGTTAGCGGTTCGTGCTGCTGATCCACCGTCATTTATGAAACGCCTTGATTTACAGAAACTAGTCAAAGAGATCGCCGATGTTTTCCAGATCTTCCAGGTGTCAACACATGGCGAGTATTCATCGCTGCGATTGAGCGTCGATTACGCTATCCGCACGACTGCCATGTAGTACGGCAAACTGTGATCGGCCGTTTCTCGAGTCTTAGGACGCCAATTTTCTGGATCCTTGTCAATGATGTCGTACGACTGCATCGAACGAGTGAATGTCGATTGAAGCAAGTTGCAAGGCGTCGACAATCTGGCGATGTAGCTTCAGGGCCGCGTGGATGACGTTCTGAGAATGATATTCTGTCGGTCAGAACTTGATGGATGCTTTGTTGATCATAAACTTCTCGTTCTGGTCGGGGCTGCTCAGAACGGGAATCTGAAACTTGCCGGAGACTTGTTTGAAGAATCCCATTTCACCTTCGAATATGGGGGAAGGCCTGGTTAGCTCCTCGGCAGCCATCAGAGCCGCGAACACTCCGTTGCACGACGCGTTGACGAATGCACAGCCATTCCATTCGAAAAGTTCACCCGCTTGGAATAGCAATTCAAGACATTCGTTAATGCCGAATGCCGATGGCGGTTGCGGTCGCATACGCACGACAGTGGGAAATTGTGATCAGGAACTCGTCAATGCCCAGCCGTTCTGCTAATTCACGTGCTCCACCATGGATAACAACCTTTGGTTTTCCGCTTTCGTTCGAACAGACCTCGATGTCTTGCCATCCAACGTTGCGAGTGAAACCAGTGCCCAATGTCTTCATGACAGATTCTTTGGCGGCCCATCGTCCCGCAAAATGTTCGTATGATGACTTTCTGCGCTGACAGTAGCAAATTTCGTCATCAGTATAGACCCGCTTCAGAAACAACTCGCCGTGTCGTTCGATCATTTGACCGATTCGAACAATTTCGACGATATCTGTTCCTAGCCCAACGATCACGAAACGGCTCCTGTTGCAATCAGATGATTTTTGTGGGCTGTCAGTTTGCTTATTGGTGGCCTTTCCAGGCCGCCAGACTCCCAGTCGGCCGAGAAAGGCCGACCAACAAAAATTGAAGCTGATAAGCCGTTAGTCCAGCTTAGCCAAATGAACTGTCACCGTCTATTTGGGCATGTTACCGTTCGCCACTCGTACGGCAAAAAATGTTCCGGCAGCGCTTGCCAGTGCCATATCTACCGCCCATAGCAACACTGCCCACGGTTGTGACAAACGTAGGGACGAAACACGATTACGCAAATACGCCGAAAAACTCGTTTTTCGGCGTATCAATACCGCCAACTTGCGGTCTCGTTCCTGACGATTCTGTTCGAGGGTCGTTTTCAACTGTGCTTGATCGCCTAGTTGTTTCGGGACCGGAATGTGTTTCATCAGAGACGCCATCGGGTCGGATTGATACAGACGCCGCAGTTCCGCTGCATGAAACCTGTGATACAACCTGTACGATTCAACTGCCATGCCCACCTGCCCCGCAATGATGACAGCAAAGGAAACTATTGCCACTATGCGACGCGAGTGGATTCCGGTGATGTGTGCCAACTGGCCGGTGTTCCAGCCAGCAAGCAGTCCGTAAGCAATCGCGAATAAGCCCAGTAGTTTGATCCGACTGGGGGCGTGAACCGCGCAAAGTGTCAAAGTGGTCATCACAACCGAGGTCAAGAACAGCCATTGCAGGAATCGGACTGAGCCGGAGCGGGTCGCACCTCGAGAATCTTCGGACGAACGAGCGGTCATGAGTCGATACCCCGTGATCGCCTTGACTTAGATTATTTCATCCGAGCGGACAGACCGCAGGCGGTTCGCACACGATCCAGCACTTCTTGGCCCTTTGCCCGTGCCGTCTGGGCTCCGGTTTGCAGAATGTCTTCCAGCCTGTCCGGGTGCGCTTCCAGATCTTCACGGCGCTGCCGGGCTTCCGCGAAGTGCTCCATCGCCGTTTCGTATAGAATTTTCTTTGCTTCACCGTAGCCCATGCCACCCGCGCGATAACGTTGAGTTAGGTCCGCTTGCTGTTCGGGAGTGGCGAACAAGCGGTAAAGCGTGAAGACCAGACACGAATCAGGGTCTTTGGGAGTTTCCAGTGGTATCGAATCAGTTTTGATCGACATAATTTTATTGCGAGTCTTTTTTGGCGTCGCGAAGAGTTCAATGATATTTCCGTAACTCTTGGACATCTTTTTACCATCGATCCCCGGTACTTTGGCCGTCGCTTCCATCACTCGAGATTGAGGCAACGTCAAAACGTCTCCGTAAATCGAATTAAGGCGCTGTGCCATGTCACGTGTGATTTCGATGTGCTGCACTTGATCGATACCTACCGGGACGAGTTCACTGTCGTAAAGTAGGATGTCGGCTGCCATCAACACGGGATAGGTAAACAAACCGGCATCTGCCGCAACTCCCCTAGCCTTCTTTTCTTTATAGGCATGACATTTTTCCAGCCAGCTTAAGTTGGTGACGGTCATCAACAGCCACGTCAATTCGGTCACTTCTGGGATGTCCGATTGCCGAAACAGTGTGGCTTTGGTTGGGTCAAGTCCCAAGGCGAGTAAATCAAGGGCCGCGTCGCGCGAGTACTGTTGCAGCAGTCTGTGATCACGAATGGTGGTCAACGCGTGTAAGTCAGCAATGAAGTAAAATGCCTGCTCATTATCCTGTAGCGCAATGTATTGCTGAATTGCGCCGAAATAATTGCCCCAATGAAATCGACCCGTACACTGAATTCCGGATAGGACTCGCATTGATTCTCTCGAATTTCCTTTCGCGTTGTCTCTAATGGAACGTCCGACCGAACGGCCACATTCAGCATTGGGCCACATTAGGAAGTTTAAGTGTGCCCACAAAATCAGTCACGTGAGCAACATTTTCACGTGCCACAGTTTCTTCCAATTGGTCGACCAACCGACTCGCTAGAGAGGGATTGTAGAAGTTCGCGGTTCCTACTTGAACTGCAGTCGCTCCCGCAACAAGAAACTCCATGACGTCGTTGATCGACGCGATTCCGCCGATGCCAATCACCGGCGTGTCGACATCCCGCGCGACTTTCCAAACGGCATACAAGGCCATCGGCTTGATTGCCGGACCACTTAGACCACCAAGAACGTTGCCCAGTACAGGTTTGCGTCGATGCCAGTCGATGGCCATCCCCTGATAGGTATTCACGAGTGACACGGCGTCGGATCCGGACTCGGCAGCCGCCTGCGCGATTTCAGTGATGTTGGTGACGTTTGGCGTCAACTTTGCGATTACGGGTAAATCGCAGGCACCACGAACTTTTCGAACAACTTGAGCGGTTAGATCGGGATTACTTCCGTAGTCGACTCCGCCACTGACATTGGGACACGAGATGTTCAGTTCCAAACCAGCCAGTTGCGGAATCTGGTTCAGTCGCTCTGCCATGTAAACGAATTCATCTACGTTACGACCCGCAATATTCGCGATGATTGCCGTCCGCAGGTTCAGAAGATAATCCAGATGCTTCGAAATGAACGCTTCTAGTCCGTCATTGTCTAGGCCGATCGAATTCAGCATACCGCAGCTTGTCTCGACCGTACGCGGTGGCGGATTGCCCATCCGGGGCTGCGGGGTAATCGTTTTCGGAATAATCGCGCCAATTCGTTCGAAGTCAGTGAATGCCTGTGCCTCACGCGCATAGCCGAACGTTCCCGACGCCACCAGTATGGGATTGGCGAGATTCAGACGATTCAGTTGTATGCCGAGTCTTGACGATGCCACGGCACGCCATGTTACTGACGTTCGGTAGGCTCAGCAACGTTCAACGAATCTGCAAGCCTCGATTTTTGATTCCACACTGCAAAAACAATCGCAGCTCAAGAATCGTAAATCTAAATTACGCCTCCGTGTGTCCTGTACGGAGTCATCAAATCGGGCAGATCTAAGAACCAAACACGTTCCCAAATTCGCGGAATGTGTCGTAGGCCTTCCGAGACGTAAGTCAACTGACGGGTTCGTTCATCAGGAGAGGATGAGTAAATGGGAACGATGCATCCAATTTGAATGGCTGCAGCTACCAAGACTAGTCCCGCCAAAGCAGTTTTTCGCATTTGAATCCTCCATGAATTCGCTCGAAGCAGCCGACAAGCTGATCCTCGTGATCCATAAGTTACTTTCGTAGATGACATG
>Ga0310123_10001025_pt1 | contig 23856 bp, 15 predicted proteins | sample CB6_AW_1057_MG_FD_203505 | JGI IMG/M metagenome (GOLD analysis project Ga0310123, IMG submission 203505) | Marine microbial communities from Western Arctic Ocean, Canada - CB6_AW_1057 | ecosystem: Environmental > Aquatic > Marine > Oceanic | place: Canada: Western Arctic Ocean | collected... | reverse complement strand
GAGGGCAAGGCTGTTCGCGGCCCACGCAAGCAAGCAAAGTGGCGTGCGGCCAAGACCATGCAAGAGGCGATTGAGAACCCGGAATTGGCTTTCCCTACCGAGGCAACAGTTGGAAGCAAGATTCTCGCGGTAATGCGAACAAAAACAGCATGGATTGTGCTCGCGCTGTGTTTCCTGATGCCGCTTGGTGACGGGTTTGAGGGAATGTTCCTATTCTATCAGAGGGAAGTACTGGGTTTCGATGCAGGACAATCGATTCTCTGGGCTAATATCTTCATCTTCGCTACCTACCTCGGATTGTTTGGTCCATGGTTATCTGATTACCTTGGACGCGGCAAGGTCCTGCGCTGGGCAGCAATCGGCTCGATAGCATGCTATGCGGGATTGGCTGTGCTGATGCTGGTCGGCGCACCAGAAATCGTGGTCCTGATTCTTTGGCTGCCGACTCTGACCATCACTGATTGGCTGATATTCACATTCATCACCACTTGGGCCGAAGTCAGTGATCCTCGCCTTGGACCGACTCATATGGCGTTGTATCAGACAACGCAGGCCGTAGCGGCGACGTTCGTATGGTACGGCCTTGCTGTATTGCTGCTCTACGCTACTGGTGGAATGTATTGGCTCATCTTCGCAATGGCCTGTATTGGACCGTTCATCGGGCTCACCCAATTCCATAAATTGCGACTTGGCGATGAGTATGGCTCGGACCCTATCGACCTGCGAGCGGCGGTCAAATCGATTCAGGCCCGGCTGGCGTCAATGCCTTGGGGTTCCGAGGCGGTTGACTTTCCCAGTCGGCACAAGTTGGCCAAGGCTACTTTGATGGCCGGCCTGATATTGTCGGGACTGCTGTTCGGTGCGCCGTTCTTGCTTCTCAACTGGAAGTCAGTCGATAACAGTGAGTTGTGGTCTGCGGAGTGGAATCAGACCACTCTTTTCGTCGAAGGTGCTGCAGCGCTGACTTCTGGACAAGCCTACGACATATCGGTCGAGGTACCCGGTGCAGAAGGTGGAGTATTTGTGGTGAATTGGACGGTGATTCACGAAGGGGACAACGGTCAGGTACTCGGAGGATTATTTGATGAGAACACCTGGCATGCCGAACTGTCTCTTCCCGACCCGATGAATCTGACAGAACCCGGATTCAACAACTCTGAGTGGATTGGTGAGGATAATGTCGAGGCTGACAATTGGACTGCAACCACCGAGACTTTCGGACCACCGCTGGTCAATCTCTCAGGAGAGGATGAGATGCTTGAGCGAATCTCTGATGTCAAAGCAGCAAGGGCTGGAGTGAATTGGGGCTATGGCGTTGGCACTTACCTCCTCAGAGTGCGCGTCACTGAGTCGCCATCCATCCCCCCCGATCAGACCACTGAGTCCTCCTTCCAACTGCAATTGGGAGTGACTCATTACCGAGCCCCATTCGTTTCTGCTGATTCAGATGAGATGATTATCACTGTCAGTAATGACGAGGAGAAGCACACCTTTGGCACCGCTATCGGCGTGCTGCTCGGCTTCCCTATGCTGGTCGCTACACCAGTACTCGCTTGGGTTGCAAGACAAGACCCGGAGACGATTCCATCATCACCACTCAGCGTGTGAGCCGTCTGGCAGCGTCCACAGTGTGGGTGGATGAGGATTCCATGAATCCATGTACTCGTCGATTCGCTCCTCTATCACCGTGATGCCAATGCCCGGAGCAGTCGTAGTTGCTACGTGACCATCGACGATTTCGAATGGAGTCTCCAGCAGGTCGAACTGCCAGTTCTGACCACCACCGGGGATTCCCCCACCGCTGCCTGCCCCGCCAAGACTCTGGAATTCTTGGATGAGGAGTGCGGGAGAAGCAGCGGCTACTTGCATGGTAGCCGCGAAATGCACTGGGCCATACGGACAGTGTGGGGCAAGGCTTGCTTGAGCGGCTGCAGCCATCGCTCCAATCTCAAGAGCCGGCAAGATGCCGCCGACCTGCGCAAGGTCAGGTTGAATCACGTCTACGACCGGTGTAGGGAGCAGATGCTCAGAGAAGGTGTGCAGTGAACGCAATCGCTCGCCGGTGGCCAGCGGAACCTTCTGTGAAAGTCGTAGAGTTCGCAGGTCAGCGAGGTGAGAGGCCGAGCCTTCCGGCAAGCATGGCTCCTCGACGAAGAATGGGTCGAGTGGCGCAAGCAACTCGATGGCACGGCGAGCGGTAGCCGGTGACAGTCTGCCGTGCAGGTCGACAGCGACGTGAACTTCATCTCCGACCGATTCGCGAACAGCAGTAACCACCTCAAGCATCGAGGCTAGGTCAGCCTCGGAAGCCACGTTAGCGGTCGGTCCGGCAGGACTGACCTTGACTGCCGTCATTGACTGTGAGACCGCCTCAGCGGCTGACGAGGCGAATTCCTCTGCAGTCCTGCCCCACGCGTTACGATACACGCGTACTTGGTCGCGCACCCTGCCGCCCAGCAATTCGTGAACGGGTGCGCCCAACTGCTTACCTTTCAGGTCCCAAAGCGCCATCTCAAGAGCAGAGAGTGCAGCATCGAGCACAACTCCGTCGCGCCAGAACCGCCCCTTGCGCTGCACTTCGAGCAATCGGCTGATTTCATGGATGTCTGCACCACAAACGCGCTCACCAAGCGAGTTCAGTGCAGCCTCAACCTCCTCGTGGATATCACCGATGGCTTCTCCCCACCCCACTTCGCCCGAATCGGTCTCGACTCGAAACAGCAGCCAACGGGGTGGGCAGCGAACACAAACGGCAGAGCGGATAGAGGTCACTTGATTTCGCGACGTCGCTCAAGTTCCATGAAGATGCCTCGTGCGCGTGGTCCTTCCCTCTGTCGCCAATCACGCAGTCCCAATTCACTGCCGCGAGGGTCATTGGTTGGGTCTATCGCGAGGTCAGAACCGCATAGATGCGTACCCATTCCCACAGCCCATGCGCCTGCTTCCATCCATTTCCAGCACGACTTGCGGTCTACTCCACCCACTGGAATCCAAGGCAGGTTTTTGATGGTGGGTGGTGCATATTGCAGTGCTTCAACATTCCACGAAGTTGCAGGAAATAATTTGGCAATACGCGCACCACCTTGCTGTGCCTTGAACAACTCATCGAGAGTTGCGACGCCAGGTATACCGAGTACGCCGTGCATTGAGCACATATTGACGAATCCAGCAGGATTTACTGGCGACAGTGCGAATTTCGCTCCTGCGTTCACACATTCCTCTGCATCATTTGGGTCAAGCAGGGTTCCAACACCGAGGATAACCTCGTCATCGAAATCCTGACTCCATGAATAGAGAACGTCGAGAGCACGTGGAGAATCGAGGGTAACTTCGAGGGCGCGACAGCCGAGTTCGACTAAATCGTGACCTCTCTCGTACATCCTTTCAGGGTCGTTTCCGCGGACGATGGCGATGATGCCTGCCCGCTTCAAATGGTCCAACCTTGCTTGGATTACCTCTTCATCCAGCATCCGCTCACTGTATGGAATAACATCTCATCCAATGAATACAATTCGGTCCAAACCGCTTGATTCCAGCCTATTTTCCTCTATTTCATCTAGTTGCGACCTACTAACGTCGGCCACATCTCCGGGGGTTTGTTGGGCCAGCCCTGCCAGAGCATCACCTCTCATCGCTGCCAGCAGAGCGGATGCTGGCCCGTGTCCGTGTTCCATCAAGCCGTCAAGGAATCCTGCTAACCATGCATCGCCACCGCCGAGCGCCTCGACCAATCTGTGGACGATTGCCTCCTGCTCGGTGGAGTCAGTACCAAAGGCGTGGCTTACAATTGACCAGCGTCGTTGCAGCGGCACGCCATTTTCATTCTCTCCTTCTGGCCGCTTGAAGCAGCAACATAGGTGAGGGATGAGCCAGCGACGGCGAAGTTCAGTGAGAGTTTCGATAGAATCCGCGTAGGTTTCCGGTTCAGGCAACCCTTCAAGCACGGCGATGCCGGCTAGGCTGTCCGGTGAAAGTACAAGCACGTGGAACATGCGGATTCGTGGTGAGATGATGGCCCACAGGTCCTGCAGTGAGCCTAGTGCTGGACGATGATTGAGGTCGAGAGCGACGCGCGTACCATCGAGTTCAGCGAAGGTCAGCGCCTGTGACCACGCCGCTAGTGGTTTTTCTCCAAGCAGCGGCGTGATTCCGCTCAATACCAACCACCGTGCACCAGTCAGTAATTCTCGCCAATGCAAGTCTGTTGGCTCAAGATGTGCAAATGCTGAATCATCTCGGTCGTATTCGACGGTCTTGCTGTCAGTATCAACCCGGTACGTACCAATTGTCCGACTCGACGTTCTCACAAGGTCACCGGTCCACACACCTGCCGCATTGGCCGCAGACAGTATTTCGCTGAATGTTTCGTCATCGACTTTAGGCGATGGCAGGCTGCTGATCCACGCCGCATTGGTTCCGATTGCAGCTAGCGCACATGCGACGTTGTATTCGCTTCCGCCGGGGCTTGTCATTTCCACTCCGTCTGCGATGCAATGGCGAAGCATTGCCTCTCCGAAGCAGACGACGCGACCGGCGGGAGCGTTCTCCATCAAATGAGGTCAGATGCCGCTCCGCATTGAGCATTCGCATAGTTGAAGTGGAGAAATCAGCAAGGCGAATCCCTATCAGTCACCGGCTCTCTGCCCAATACATGGCGGAGCAGAGCAAGATTCTGCAATCCATTCCCAGCGTTATTGTTGGAGGAGTGATGTTCATCAGCGGAATCATCACCGAAGATGTCACGCTGATTGCCATTGGAATCATAATTGCATTTTCTGGCATTGTCAGGATTGTGAAGGAGCAGCAGAAGCGAGCTGAGGGGGAGCATTTTGTTGGACAGCCACAGGACGTGGGCGCTTACGGCTGGGAGCGACTTGAGAAGTTGATGGAAAACGTCGACAATCCAGACACATTCATCATCGAGACGGCTGAGCAGCAACAACGCAGTGAGGAAACTCAAGCCCGAATGGCTGAGACATTTTTTAGCGATTCTACCGCTGAGTTCCGGGACGATTCCGTGCAAAACTTCCGCGACGATTCAGTGCAGGAGTTCCGTGGCGACTCAGTTTCTAACTGGTCGGAGCACACAGATTCTGTAATCTCTGGTCCAGAAGCAGCCCCGAGTGGAATGCCTTCTGCAGTCCCCAAGGATTTCCATCAGGCATCACTATACTGGGCGGACCCTATCAGGAAGTGGGTTGACCCGTACGCGTGAGGCGGATTAATGCATATTCTGACTAAGATTACCCTTGGACTTGGTGGTGTGATGCTGCTTGGCAGTATCATAGCAGTTGTCGCCGGCGGCGGGTCGTTCATGGGTGATTTAGTGGAGAACCCTAGTGGGACGGAAATGTGGACAGGGACCTCACCCACAACATACGAAGGAGAATTGTCCTTTATGGGCATGTACTACGTCTTTGTGGAAGAGGGTTCGACTGTCGAAGTCGAATTGGTCGACAGCGATGCCGACAGTCGATTTTACCCGTGCGAAGAGGACGAATCTTGTGACCTCATCGAATGGGCCGGATACACATATGTCGGTAACATTGTGGTGTATGTCGAAGGCACTTGGCAGGTCAATTTCACCGGCGATGGAGACGTCATGATTAGAGAGCAACACATCGATCTTAGTGGTGCGGTGGCTTTCAGTATGGGTTGCTGGGGAATTTGCTGTTCAATTCTGGTTCTCGGCCTCGGCCTCATCTTCGTATTCGCTTTGAAGGACCCCGCTGCGGCTGGCGTACACTACCAACCAGGCGCAATTGGGGGCCCTCAAGTCGTCGGGGTGCATGGCGCTCAGCAGGCACCTGTGATGCACGCCGATGGTTCTGTTACTGCGGTTGCACAACCTGCTGTCCCCCAGCAACAAGAAGGACAGTATTCTCAGACATATGACTCAAATCAGCAACCGCCGGGCGGCGGATTCTGATTATTCGATTGACCAGCGCAGCAGAGCGATTGCCCCACCCAATCCCATCAGTTGCTCGCCAGCATCGTGGTCTCGACTTGCCTGTACCACTTCTGCTCCACTCGATTTCACCTTGCGCGCATAGTCCGCCCATGAGATGTCAGATGCCGGGCCTTCGTCGGCCCTCAACAAATCAGCCTCGATGACCAGTATTTCCACTGCACCTTGTTCTGCGGCTGCAAGCATGCTATCCGGGCCATATGCAACATTACCCTTGGTCGCTAGTCTTGCTACCGCGTCTTCGATGGCCTTGACCTGCCTTACCACTGCATACTCGCCAAGCAGCGCATCTGCCACGCCTTCACGCAGGACTTCGTTGGCGGCGGAGCGGCCTCCGATGCTGGTGGCGACATTGAGGGTTTGACGCGAGCCACCCTTGCCCCGAAGAACCGCCTCAAACTGCTCTCGAGCCATTCCCGGACCGCAGATGACCAGCGGTTTACTCTCATCAAAGATGAGAGCGGTCTGCTCAGCAGCCTTTCGAATGAAGGAATTACGCACTTTGGTCGGATGTGCTTCGCGCTTGCCACCGCCACGCATGGTGAACTGACTGATGCTGCGCATTCCGTGCTGTGCGACCTCAAACAGTAGGACCTCATCGCCTTCTACAACGATGATTCCTGCTCTGGCTTTGCCACCGTCTGCGCAAGCCTCAGAGAGTAGAGATTTGTCCTCGCTGGCCATTCCTCCAATCCAAGTGATTTCCAACTCATCCCCTGCGGATATCGAATGGGTGTGATGGCTGCCCTTGTCCAATTGAGCTTCAGTGATGATTCCGTGAATGCGAAGATTGTCGCTGAACTGTTGGAATTCGGTATGTTCCACTTCAAGCACAATCCACATCGGTTTGCGGTCAGCCGACTTAGCGCGACCACCCTCCTGAGTGCCTGTGGTATGGTCGCGCCGATAACCGAGCATTCCTACCTGACATCTACCATGCACCAGTTTGGATAGGGTCCACAGGTCATCTTCGTGCTGGATTCGGAGACGAACTCCATCGTCACTACGTCTGAGTCGCTGCATTATTGGCCACCACCTATTGGGCTGAAAAACCGCTCAAGAGCGGCTACAACTGACTCGGAATCCTCACCAGCGCCCCCGTCGTGTTGGTATTGATGCCAAGCTACGACACCATCAGGACTCAGAATGACGAACATCGGCGTGCCTTGGCTGTGGAATTCGTACATCCAGTTCTGGTTTCTATCATCGACGTAATCCCAGTTATGTGGCTCACCCGGCCTACTGGCACAATCTTGGCTATTATTTTTGCATCCGGAATGAGAGGTTTGGTCTTGGAAGGCTGCGATTTCTTCGAGGCTTGCGTTGAAGTAATCGTTGGAGGAGAAATTGACAGCGAAGGTCAGGAAGGTGACCTGAGCGGAGTAGTCGTAGTGTAGTGTAGTCATGTCTTCCGCTGCATTCCAACAGTGACTACAATCTGTGCTAGCGAACTCAATTAGCACCCACGGGCTGTCGCTGCCGTTCGCAACTCCATCCGGAGTGCCATTCCATGTTGCATTCAACAGGTTGGACAGCGACCACGGCTGCCAAGTGCCTCCAAGTGACCGCGCTTGATCCTCGATGTTTGGAACTCGCATTCCTTCCCAAGTGCCGTTATCCAGTTCAGGCTCAATTGTCTCAGTCACAGATGTGTTCTCTGATGTATTGTTTTCTTGCTCCGATGGTTGGTCATCAATACAGGATTCCGGTTCAACGCCGGGGTCTCCCTCGCTGCAGCCTTCCCAACCAGACAGGTCTAGAGGTTCATCGCCGCCTAGGCAACCAGCAAGGCTTGCGCCGAGCATGATGAGGGCAAGAGCGAGGGCGTGACTGTGACGTGCCATCAAACCGGTCCTGCGCTGCTCGACTATCAATCCGACGCTCTATCGAGCGTCGCATACACACGAGGATGTGGTCTCAATTTTCAGCCAAAGATACCGATGAGGTTTCCATCCTCATCCATGTCCATGTCATCGGCTGCAGGGATTCTCGGCAGACCGGGCATTGTCACAATGGTGCCGCACACCGCGACCACGAAGCCTGCTCCTGCGTTCAATCTCAACGAACGAATAGGCAAGGTGAATCCTGAGGGCGCTCCGATTTCGTGTGGTACATGACTGAACGAATACTGTGTTTTCGCCATACAGACATCGAGCCGGTCATATCCCCAATCCTCAAGTCGTTTCAGGTCCTTGAGTGCCTTCGCTGAGAAGTCTATTGAATCCGCTCCGTAGATGTTGGTGGCGATGCGGAGAATCTTCTCCTCAATCGGCGTATTGGGCGCAAATAGTGGCTCAAATGGGCGACCGGCAGCCATGTGTTCTTGGCAGGCTCTAACCACTGCGTTTGCGAGGTCGACTCCGCCTTCACCACCCTTCTGGTGAACCTCACACAGCACAGCGTCATTGGCCCCCTGCGCTTTGGCACCGGATAGGAGGACTTCGATTTCATCGTCGGTATCGTAGGAGAATCTGTTGACGCTGACGATAACGGGAGTTCCGAAGCGGGCCATATTTCGGATGTGACGCGCGAGGTTCGTGCTCACACCCTCCTTGACTGCTGCTACATCCTCGGTTGCAAGTTCGCTGGGCGTCGGCCTTCTTCCGCCACTCCCTGCAAATGCTCCGCCGTGTAGTTTCATGCTGCGACATGTGACGTTGATGACGACGCAGTCGGGGGCATCTCCACTAGCTGCCGTCTTGATGTGCATCATTTTCTCAGCACCCATGTCGGCTCCAAATCCTGCTTCTGTAACGACATAGTCTGACAGAGTCAGAGCAAGGCGGTCCGCAACAATGCTTGAATTTCCATGAGCTATATTGGCGAAAGGTCCGCCATGGACGAATGCTGGATTCTGTTCTAGAGTCTGAACGATATTTGGCAAGAAGGCTTGGCGCAGCAATAGTGCCATCGGGCCCGCTGCACCAATGTCATCTGCCTTAACCGGGTATCCCGCGCGGCTTTCTGCCACCACAATCTCACCGAGTCTTGTTCTCAGGTCCTCGTAGTTCGTGGCGAGGGTGAGTATTGCCATCACTTCACTCGCCGCAGTAATGTCGAATCTCTCCTCTCTCGCCACTCCATTGTACGGGCCTCCTAGTCCAATCGCGACGGAACGCAGACTCCTGTCGTTCATGTCGATGACACGAGGCCAAAGAACCCGGTTGGTATCGATGTCTCTTTCATTGCCGTAGTAAATGTGGTTGTCGAGCATTGCTGAACAAAGGTTGTGTGCCGAGGTAACAGCGTGTAAATCGCCGGTAAAATGCAGGTTGATTTCTTCCATTGGCAATACTTGTGCATGACCACCTCCCGCAGCCCCTCCCTTGATTCCGAAGACCGGCCCCATACTTGGTTCTCGGATTGTGCACGTGGCTGTTTTTCCAATATGGTTCAATGCCTGATTCAGTCCGATGGTGGTCACCGTTTTCCCTTCTCCAAATGGTGTAGGATTCACCGATGTGACCAGCACCAGTGATCCACGCGGGCTATCGAATCTCGCCTTCAGTGAGTTCCAGGCGATTTTGGCGACCCCTGGGCCCTGTAAAACGAGGTCCTCAACGCCAAGTCCAAGTTTCCATGCAACCTCTTCAATAGGCGCTGGATTGGCGGCCTTAGCGATATCGAGGTCAGTTGCCATCGCTGTCCCAGGTTGCAGGCGGTATTCAAGCATTCACAGCATCAGCGCACCAAAGGTGCGCATCCGTTGGGTTTGAGAAGGGGAGGCAGACAGGCTGTAACGGGCCGATGGCTCGGTGGTCGTGGTGAAGTTCAGGTACGCTGTCGCAGGCTCTCCAATCACCCATTCTCTGTCGCCATTATTGGCCGCGATGACAACTGCTCATTTGCGCGAATCCTCAATGGAATTGCAGTTGAGCGGGCTAACCCTTCTCAAGTCTGACGAAGTTAACACTCCGATGGCTTGGGCGTGGGCGAGTGGCGGGAAGAAGCGGGACGCCAGCGAGACCAGTCCGTTGTTCGGCAACCCAGAATCGTTTGTAGATAGTTCAGCCATCGAACGCGTAGTGGGGGCCGTTGTTGAATCGGTGCAAAAGTCCGACCCATCATTCATAGAAAATGGTGAAACTATGTTTTCCGCACCTGATGATTATTCCAAATTGGTGCGGGGTGATGAAGAGACATGGCTTTCTCTCACCAGTCCGCTCAAGCACCAGTTGAATTCGCGTTCCGGAGTCATATGTGCTGATGATAGTATCAGCAACGGCGCAGTCAATCAACTTCGTTGGGACGGCTCGCGCTGGTATTGTGCGGGTACTGATGGTGATGGATTGCTCGCTATCGCTCGCCACTTCGGATTCATATTCGGTGACAGCGACCGAGCGACCCCGCTGCTTTGTCTGAGGGGAGGCGGGGGCGCGAGCCGTTCTTGCGCAGCATCTTGGACTAAGGAAAATGGCCACCTTTGGTGGCTTGGGGGTAGGCGAGCGTTGGACAACCGCGGCCCTTGGGTTGATAGGATGATTGACGGTGATGAAGTAGCCGACCATACCGGTCCGCGACTATTACTCGATTTTGATGTCGAACCGGGCATTGCCGGTAATGCCAATGACTGCATTGGCCAACCAGAAATCCTTGTTTCAGCCAATTACTCCTCGCCATACCAAACTCCGATGATTGTACGCGGTGAGGATAGTATCCATCTTGATGGAAGGTGGTTACTGGCTGCTCAACATCTTGAGGCATGGTCAAAATTGTTTTTCCCCGAGTGGGCTCATCTACTCCCCGGTCTTGGCCTGACGATGACGAGATTGGCTGCTGTAGAGGACGCCCTTCGTGGCAAGTGATGGTTTACTCGATACGGCGAGCGGTTCAAGTGCCGAGGACGTATGTTCGCATCCATGTCATGGGGACGGCAGCGTAGTACCTCGCTGCTGATTGTCCTGTTACTCCTCATTCCATTACTGCCGGCGACCGGTGCAACTTGGGCGCCCGAGGTGAACCATAACTATGCATCATCGCATGAAAATGGCAGTTTTGAGGTCGGCACTTCTGACCTGAGATTTCAGTCATCAGATAGTGAGCTGTTGGTCGGTGAAATATACTACCCCGCGAATGCGAGTGCCGAACGGTCTGACCTCAACAACTCCTCGGCACCCTATCCGGTCGTGGTTTTCATTCCCGACGAGAATGAGGATACTGACAACTATGATTGGTTTGGTACCACAGTGGCTTCTGCAGGATACATCGTCGTAATCATTCCAGCCGAGCGTAGCACATCAGAATGGGCGACACTGATGCAGGATATTGACTCGTTGTGGAACAAATTGTGGTACCTGAACGCCACAGGTGGTCAAGGACCTGACCCACCGAATTTCGTTGGCGCAGTAGATTCTGCTCACTGGGCTATCGGAGGGCATGGCATAGGCGCGGGGCAGGCGTGGATAATCCAAGACCAATGGGGTTTGAAGGCCTCAAATCCAGTCAACCATTCCGCCATTCCACGGGCGCTTTACGGCCTTGGCCTTGAGATAACAGACCTTCCAGAAGCTGGAACTTGGGACCACAGGTGCGCTGAGCCTTCCTACTCATTTTTCTTGACAGGTTCGATGGATAATACCGCTCCGCACGATGACCACGTCGTGCCTTTGCTGAAGGATTGGACCTGCGGATGGCAGTTCATGGAGGTGGTCGGTGGTAATCACATCCAATATGAGGACGATCCCACATTTATTGAGTCCCTATTTGATGGGTCTGCGACCATCAGTCCCGAACAGCAGCAGGGCCATGCTACAGAGCATCTGCAGCCATATTTCGATTTAGTATTGAAAGCGGATGACAGCAAGTGGATAGCAGCCAGCAACCGTGAGAATGGAGTGAGTTCTCCTAGTGACACTAACGCATACGTATACGAGGATTTGAACACCACCAATTTGTATAGATTCGCTGCTCCACCCGGCGCAACATGGAATGAGACAGAAGGTGCTGATGGCTGGCACATCAACGGAACCATGCGTATCACCGATCGCGACAGCACTACTACCTCAGATGCGAACGTCACCTGTAGTATTGGCAATGCCCTCAACGAGGTGGCCGGGGTCCATACCCCCAAGCCGGGTACTGGGCCTTGGAGCGAGATTTTCTGTGACGTCTCAACATCTGGTGTAGTGCCGGGGCCACATCGGCTAATTTACCGGGTCTCGGGGGTGAATGGGATGCCGGGGTGGACTTCAGTATTGTTTGAGCGTGGTAACCGCGCTCCAGTACTCAATTCACCGCAACCTGAGATTATGATACCTCAGCATGGTTCATCCTCGCTTGCGGTTGATGAATTGGCGATAGACCCCGATGGGACTCCAATCGAGATTACGTTCGCTGAGTTGAATGGCTCCGGTGCATCTGAAATGAGTGTCGAATGGAATAGCACCCATGTCACAGTCACCCATACTGGGATACCGGAGTGGGTTGGTAATGCGACGCTGAATCTCAGCCTCATCGAATCTGTCGGGGCTGCACCTGTTGAATTGAACACCACTTTGAACCTGACAGTCACCCCGGTGGATGACTCCGTTGTCCAGATGGCACCTATTCCCCTCTACTCATTTGACGAGGATTCGGGCTCTCATACAGTGTCGGTTGCCGGCTACTTCGAGGACCCTGAAGGACAGGATTTCTCAGTCATCGAGGCGAATGCCACCAATGGAATAATTGCCACCGCCAATGGAGCAACAGTGGTACTTGACTCAGAGCCGAATTGGAGTGGCGAGGGTACTGTGAGCATGCTGGTTGGCGATGGAACATCAGCACCAATTGCTGCGACACTATCTGTTACTGTGACTCAGGTGGACGACCCACCAATCATCAACAGCACAGTTTTCATTCTCGAGGAGGATGGCTCGATTGAGGTGGATCTTGACACCTTGGTTTGGGATGAGGATGGTGAGCAGGTCAATGTCACCCTTACTGGGGGAGATGCGAATGTCACGGTGGCTATTCTGTCATCTGTACTGAGGATTCTACCTCTGAGCAACTGGCATGGTTCAACTTCGGGTTGGACGTTGGTGGCAGAAAGTAGTGACGGAGCCGTATCATCACCGATTGACATTACCGTGACTTCAGTCAACGATATTCCGCTTGTATCTTGGAGCACACTCAACGTCATTGAGGACAATATGACGACAGTACGCTTCGAAGTATACGACCCAGATGGCAGCGAACCGTGGATGGCCCAGTATCAATGGGATATGGGACAATGGCTGAACTCGACATCGGTATGCGTACAGAATAGCGATGCCGATTGGACCTGTGACCTCACCGTCTCCGCCAACAACCTCGTCGCCGGTTCCCATCGATTCGCTGCAAGGGTCTTGGATGGGGGGCAATTCTCAGAAGAAAAGGTGCTGTTCATCGACAAACCGGCTGAGGAAAATCCTGACACGTCTTCACCAGAAGCCACCATCAGTGACCCACTGCTGATAATGGCAGCAATTGCAGCAGCAGCACTGCTGTTTTGTGGTGGTGTTTTCCTACTTATGGTCATGCGTAGAAGCGATGATTCACTGCTAACTGATGAAGAATTGGAATCACTCGAAGACTAGTTCACAGTGGGATGTTGCCATGTTTCCTCGGCGGTTGCCATACCCGCTTGTTCAGCAGGGGCTTTAGTGCCCTGATTAGCCGTACGCGAGTCTCTCTCGGCTCAATCACGTCATCGAGCCAACCATTGCGGGCAGCCACGTAGGGGTCACCAAATTTCTCTCGGTAATCCGCGACAAGAAGTGCGTGGGTTGCATCCTTGTCCTCCGCCCTTCTCAACTCATCTCGATGGACGATATTGACTGCTCCTTCCGCACCCATAACGGCCAACTCTCCAGTGGGCCAGGCAACGTTGTAGTCTGACTGCAGATGTTTGCAGGCCATCGCAAGATATGCACCCCCGTAGGCCTTGCGAGTCACCACGGTCAGCATTGGCACGGTTGCTTCAGCATATGCATAGAGCAGTTTGGCTCCGTGCCGAATGATGCCACCCCATTCCTGCACAGTTCCCGGTAGGAATCCCGGCACATCGACGAAGGTGAGCAATGGGATGTTGAAACAATCACAGGTGCGGATGAATCGAGCAGCCTTGATGCTCGAGTCAATGTCGAGGCAGCCTGCGAGGACCTTGGGCTGATTAGCGATGATTCCCACGCTATTGCCACCGAGCCGGGCGAATCCAACTACTATGTTCTCAGCATACATCGGAAACAGTTCCACGAAGTGGCTATCATCGACAATAATATCAATCACTTTGACGATGTCATAAGGGCGGTTACTGTCGTCGGGTACAGCGTTCTCCAACTCTGGGCAATCTCGTTCCACCGAGTCCCCACTGTTCAGAATTGGGGGAGATGCATCGCAGTGGTCTGGGAAGAATGACAGCAATTCAATGGCAATCTCGAAGGCTTCATCCTCGTCATCAGCAATCATGCAGCAAACCCCAGAGCGCGATGCATGTGTGTGCGCCCCTCCCAGTTCTCTCGTCGTCATCTCACCGCTGACGGTTTGTTCAGTCTCAAGTGGAGAAGATAGGAAGAGTTGCCCGTGGTCCTCCCCGAGCACCACGAAATCAGCCAAGGTTGCAGCGAGTGCTGAAACGCCGACGACCGGGCCAAGTACGAGACTGATGAGTGGGATTTTGCCAGAACAGGCGACCAGTCTGTCGAGCATTTCGCCGGTGGCAGCCAGCGAGTGAACTCCATCATGGGCTCTTTGCCCGCCACCATCCCAGATGCATATCAGTGGAATTCGGGCGCGCTCGGCCATCTCAATGACCTTGGTGATCTTCCTTGCATGGGTTTCACCCATCGAGCCACCGAAAACTGTGAAGTCTTGACTGAAGCAGAAGACCCGTCGCCCGTCAACTGTGCCATGACCTGCAACCACACCGTCTCCGAAATACGGGTGAACGTGCATATTGAAGTCATCATTTCGATGAGTGACAAAACTGTCTACTTCAGTGAATGAATCAACATCCAGCAGTGCGCTAATCCGGTCCTGCGCTGTTCCTCTGCCGGTCGAGCGCAACTGGTCCATCTTGTCACGGCCACCTCCTGCCTTGGCGGATGCCCGGCGCCAAGCCAGGTCCTCTCGCCGTTCTGAGAAGTCAGTCATTGTCCTCTCTCGTAGCGAGAGCGGTTCATCATCAGAACGGTTCGTTCAATACTACAGAATTGTGGAAGAATGCAATTAGGAAATCAATTTTTCAATTGAAATAATCAATTCGGCATGGAAGCAGGATTTTCACCACAGAGGTCTGCGGACCAGCCCTCGGCGACACAATCTCTAATTTGCTCTCCAGAGAGTTCCTTCGCCCTAGCCACGCTCAGAAGATAATGCAGTTTGACCAAAGCAGTATCTGGACTGGTCGATGCATGATTCCCCATGATTCCCAATGCTTGTTGGTCTCGGCCTTTGCTGTAAACATCCATGTGAACAGGGCCGTGGATACATTGTGTAGCCATCACGGCAATGCCACCACCCGAACAATAACTCTGAACCGCTTCAAATAATTCGGTATTCTCTGGTGCATCACCGGTCGGGTTCTCAATTGGTAGGTGCCCAAGCCCAGTGCCGTGGAATAGGATGGCATCGTAGCCGCCGCTACCTGCCAATTCAATCTGGTCGGCGAACATTTGGGATCCTGCGAGCAGTTGCAAGATACGAATGTCTGGTGAGAATTGGCTTGGGGACTTCGTGATGGCTCTCGTGGTGTTGTATGACTCAGCGTAAGAATCGCTCAGGGTGATTTCGCATGCACCTCCTCGCTCGACACTGATAGTGGCGAGAGGATTGCGATTGATTGCGGCGAACGTATCTCGTCGACTTGAGTGGAATTTCCTCACTGAGCAACCCGGCAAAACCGCGCATTCACCATCATCACTACCAGCGTGCATGATGATGACCGATGCGTCTCCCTCCTCCCCACTTGGAACGGGTCCTTGCGCGGCCCAATGCACTGCAGCGAGCAGGTTCTCCGTCCCGTCGGTTGAACCCCTATCACTGCTGCGCTGCGAGCCTGTGAACACAATTCTGCCCGGTGGTCTAGCCCCACCTCCAGCCCAAGCAAAAGCAGCAGCAGCAGCCGAGAAATGCATGGTATCTGTCCCATGAGTGATTACCACTCCCACAGCGCCAGCATCGAAAGCATCTGCAGCCGCTTCCATCATCAAGTTCCAGTGTTGTGTGCGTATGTCATCGGACCACATGTTGCCCAACTTGCGTGTGCGAATTCGAGCATGCGTTGCCAATTCTGGCACCGCATCGAGTAACTCCTCTGGCTCGAATCGCGCTGCGACAGCCCCAGTCACGTAGTCAACCTTGGAAGCGATGGTTCCACCGGTATGTAGAATCCATATTTCGGGGAGTGAAGCATCCTCTTTTGGTATCTTATAGGATACCTCCGTGTTGGCGTCAACCTCACTGAGAACCTCGCACGATGAAACCGAATCATCGGGGTAGGATACGTTGTATCCATTGGTGAGTTTGACAGTCACATGGCCTGGACTTGCAGGTGAGAGAAGAATCCCTTCATGGGTTACCTCTCCTGAGTGAGTGACAGCGACTATGCGCACTAGACTACCCCTTGGTGCACCTGCCATGCCGACCACGCAGCGCACTCATCCCATCAACCGCGCGGTTGCAAGGGACCTCTTATCCATCTGAATGGGGGTTATTGTGCGCTAGCGCCGATAATGTGTGGAGTGCCGGGAGCGGGACTTGAACCCGCGACCTTCGGATGTCTCAGACTTCTCGAAGGGGTCATTGCGCTTCGTGTTACCTTTTCAGGCTGCCCTATGAGTCCGACGCGCCACCAACTACGCCACCCCGGCAGGCATCCCGGCGACCTACCTGCGGGTTTTGATAGTATCTCACCGACAGCGCGCATCGATAGGGCAGCAGTCGTCCGAACTGTACCGCCGAACGCTTCATGGAGGGTACGCGTGCCGAGGTCACGAGGACAATGGTCGATCTTGCTACTGCCCTGAAGGCCGCCGCGGCTGATGACCGTAGGAAGCGCGGCGGTTCTGGTGAGAAGAAGAAGCCGGGCGGCAAGGTCGGAGTTGAACCATTCAACCCGGTAGAACAGTACGAGAAGGAAGTGGCTGACAGTTGGTCGATGTGGCTGGTTATCATTTACGGGTCCAGTGTAGGCCTCATCATGCGTTATGTGGTCATGCCGATGCTTGATGGAGAGGCCAATGTACTCTGGTCTCTACCCCTATTGCTTGTATTCACTGTTCCACTACTGCACAAGGCCATCCTACGCAAGTTCGCGGACAAGTACACCTTTGGGAATTGGTTCCGCGCTACGTTTCTTTACGTGTTCACTTGGCTTGCAGTGACTTTCATCATCGTCAACCCACCTCTGGCGGACATAGCTCCACCAGAAGTCGGCGGCAAAATTTTCCTTGTCGATGCCGACGACCCCGATTCATTACTAACTAGAGACCTAACCATCACTCTCGATGAAAACCAAAGTGCGACAGCAGAATCTACTGCACTTGTGTTCTCTATCAGAGATAATTTAGACACTGATAATGTGATGCTGGAAATCACTATCAGTAGGCATGGACAGGAAAATGAATCCCGCAGTCTTTCAGGGTCGGTATCAGATTTCAGTTCAGGATGGGCAGAACTCGATGGCCTTGATGGCAATGAATCGAGAGTGTCCCCTCGTGAGACCGATGTACCCGTGGTTATTCCCATTGGTTCACTTGATTCAGGTGTTAATCAGGCCACTTGGGAGGTTGAGGTGACAATGTCACAACAAGGCGACCCTTGGCATTTGGTGTATGTAAAAACCATAACAATCACTGTCGTGGCTGCATAAGTCATTTTTTCCTGCTTGGAAGGGCACTGAGCGGCATTCTCCTCGCTCAGTTTTAGTTCCACTTTCAGTCGGTAAACGCAACACTGAATCACTTTCAGTTTTTTCTTGAAAGAACCCTCATGCGAAGTGGGGTGTAGGTGTACCTGCTGAGGCGGTTTACAAGAGGGATACAAAATGCTAGACAATGAAACCAAGGAACAACTGACAGAGATGATGACTGCTCTCGCTCGCAGAGCGCAATGTGACCGCGCGGGAGCAGCCAGTGATTTGCTGTGCTGGACTCCGCTCGCACCAGTAATCCGTGCTGCTCGCCGAGCGCGAGTGAGTGAGGAGACGCGAGCGGTACAAGTGCAGAAGAAGGCCGCACGAATATGTGCAGATTTGTCCGTCAAGCACAGCGATTTGATTCAGCCAGCGTGGTCCTGATTTCAAACCGTGAGTTGTGCGCAGATGGTCGCTGTCAAGGCATCCAACTGCAGGCCTTCTCCTCCGCCTTCAACAAGTCGGAAGTCTATCTCGGCCATCATCTCCGTCAGGTCGAGTTTCTGCTTTTCAGTCAGGAACTCGGCTGTGTACAATGCTCGGTGAAGTTGGTTGACGAAATCTGTCCCAGCAAGTCCGAACTGGTCAAGAATCTGGCGTAGTCTCCTGCGCGCTGGATGGAATCCATCCTCGCGGCAGGCGAGCAAGTATCCGTGCAGCGCCTCAGGAGATGCAGTTGCAGTGGTTTCGTAGATTAGTTCACGAGTTACATGAGTGGACAGCGATGCGCTGACTTGCAGAGCAGTAATCGCTTTTCGCAGGTCCCCAAGACTGACATGGACAATGGCGTCGCATGCATCTTCATCCAATTGCACGCCTTCGACCTCTGCGACCATTTGGATCTGTTCTCTGACCTGTTCATCTTCAATCGGGCGGAATCTGAATACAGCACAGCGAGACTGAATCGGCTCGATTACCTTTGAAGAATAATTGCATGATAGGATGAATCTGCAGGTCCCCGAATATTGTTCCATAATTCTTCGGAGAGCACCCTGAGCATCTGCTGTCAGCGCGTCTGCCTCATCGAGGAAAATGACCTTGAATTTCGCTCCGCCAAGCGGGGTAGTTCGGGCGAACTGTTTGACCTTGGTTCGGATGCTCTCCAACTTGCGCTCATCGCTTGCATTCATCTCAAGTAAATTGTCTCTGGTGTTTTCACCGAAAACGTCACGACATAGTGCGAGCGCAGCCGTGGTTTTACCAGTGCCAGGGGGGCCCGCCAACAGCATATGCGGAAAGGTTCCTTGTTGGCTATAAGCGGCAAGTCTGGCAACCGTGGCCTTCTGGCCTTTGATGTCGGCAACCGTCCGTGGACGGTGCTTCTCAACCCACATTTCGCTCATCGTAACGGCAAGCCTTGCAGAGCGAGCGTCGATGAACCCTTCGCCGTATTCTCCTTCCCATATTGATGCTATTTCACTACCCTTACTGCGTAAGGTAGTGTACCGTAACTAACAAACAGGTGATTGAACGACAGGCCGACGAGGCGTATGTCGAGCGGAGCGAATGTATGGAAGTCAACAGGGGGAGCAATCCTGTTGGTTTCAATGATGATATTGAGCAGTTGGATATCGGTATTGACCGATGTTGAGATGCTGCAGAAGGATAGGGGGCCGATGTGGATAAATGCCACGCAGCCTGTTGGTTATGATACTCAAATAAATTCCAGTTTGCCAAATCTGATGCTCGGAGATTCTACGGTCACCCACGCTCGTCTCCTGATGAATATCAACCTCACCACCGCCGCAGGAGGACCAATGCCGTCGACCGCAGTGGTCAGTGAAGCCCTCCTGAGCATTTACTGTGTTCGTTATCCCAACGCTCCGTCAGAGCGAACTTTGGTCTACCCGGCCAGTCTGCTCACTGGATTTGATGAGGCTAACGCCACCCACAACCTCAACGACACCAATAGCAACTGGAGCGTTGGTGGCGCTGATGACGAAGGGGTCGACCGTGGGGTTTGGGAGCCACCAACACAATCGAATACCGCTTCAGGTTGGGTTGACCTCAACGTCACTGCCATCGTACAGCAGGCTCTTGCCGATGGCGACTCCAATTTCTCTGTGGTGATTTCTGCCGTAGGCATTCCGTTGGTTTGCAAGTCTACAGAACACCCCACGACTTCGTTGCGACCCGAACTGGACCTTACCTTTGTAATTCAGACCACACCCGCATCTGGCAGTCTGGTAGTCACTTCTCCAGAGGATGGTGAGATTCTTGCTGACCCGACCTCGCTGACTATCGCACCGGACACTACCCCGGAGATCGCTTGGACAAATCTTAGCAATGGTGACGGCGTGGTTGTGCAATACTCCACTTCACCCGATTATCGCTCAAATGATGACGGGGCCAGTTGGCACTGGAATTCATGGGACAATTCAGGCGCATTCTCGATGAGTGGCAGCACTTTTGAGACTCCGAGTGCAGGTTTGGGCAATAGCACTTGGATTCACTACAGAATGCGAGTTGCCAACGGAGCTATCCTCGGTCCTTGGATTCATGGCTACTTTGCAACGGCGGCTGAAATAGGCGAAGTCAACTCAAATGGCGATATTGACGCGCTGCTGCGCAACGATACAGTTGGCCTTGACATTGGAACTGTACACGATACTTGGGTTACCAGTGGCAACACATCGTTCAACGGCTACGATGACACGCGCATGCTTGTTGGGAACTCCAATAACAGTAGTATTGCTGATGCAGCAATCCATATTCGAGTCAATATGGGATCCGTAGCACTGCACGACGACGCAAAGATTCTGGATGCTTCTCTCAACTTGCGTCGAACAGGAAGGAATGGCGAGGCAATCGTCTCAGCCTTCATTCAGGACCCTCTGTCGGCCCCGGATTACCAGACATTGAACTGGACCCACGACGGAAACGGAAACCCTTGGTCCGGAGGTGGTTTTGAGGTCTCGGAGAACTTCGTCCAAGGCGTCGATGGAAACCAATCCTACTCAACGCTCTCTTTTGATGTGACCACTTGGTTGCAACAGTATCTCTGGGATGGCCGCTCAGATGACATCGACTTCTTGATTCGCGCAGAAGGTCTACCTGGGGAGTGGGTTGAATTCGCCAGTGGCTCAGAACCCATCTCGTATCGACCGCACCTCGATTTCACATACAATTGGGGCAATGGTGTCGCAACGCCTGCTCCTGTAGAAGTGTCGCCAAATAGTGGTCATGCATCGTGGGAGATGACGGACTGGAATCTAAGCAGTACCGTCACCCCTACTCTGTCATGGAATGCTACTACCGCTGGCAATAACGACGTGATTATTCAAATGGCCACCAACGGCGGTGAACCGTATCATTCAATCACTACGATTGTTGACAGCAGGGTTGACGGCGGCTTCAACTTGAATGCTGGAACCTACACCGTTCCATCCTCATGGAATGTGCCATGGGGTGAGAAGATTTGGTGGCGAATACAAATTGTCAGTTCGGATGATGAGCGTGGCCCATTCAATACTGAGGGTTTCTTCACAACGATGGTCAACTCGACCTATCTGGGCAACTCCGAGCATGAACTTCGCTATCAGCATGGAAATGGCAGCGGGGGGAATCTGGTAATTCAGAGCCCCAACTGTGGTGATACCTATATCGAGGGTGGCACAGTCAATTCGTCCAATTTCGAGTCATCTGATATCATCGTCTCAAGTACACAAGTAGGCTTGCTCGGTTGTCAACTTCAGACGCACAAACTCCCTGATGGACTCGCTGTTGTGTCGGCCACACTTCGTCTGCGCACAGACCCACAAGGTGGACTTTCACAAGGCGTGCCAATCACCGTCCATGAGAGTCAAGAGATGGACTGGAAGCCGGGTGCTGCGAATTGGAATACCTACGACGGCACTAATTCTTGGAATGGGGCTGGAGCAAGTGGTACTGAGCGGGTTCAAGCCCTAGATATAACCACGGTTTCTGCCGATGGAACTTGGTATGAATGGAATGTGACCTCCGCGCTGCAGAAGTCTGCACGTTGGGGATTGCCAGCCAACTTCATCATCACAGGCAGTAGCACAGCCGCAGTTCTCTTCTCTGACAATCAGCAAGGAGCCAACGGCCCCGAACTGGTGCTTGTCTATACTAACGGCTCTAGCAGTGTGCCCGTAGCACCAATCGGTCTGAGTCCGAGTAACGGTGAATGGACACTCTCAGGAGATGTGACCTTCGCGGTCGACCAAACCCCGACTTTCACATGGAATACTTCTGGTACTCCTCCCGCCGACCGCTGGGAAGTACAAATCGACGGAATTGGAACAATGGATTCGGCCGAAATGCGTCATTACACCTCGTGGGGCAATAGTAGCCTGTTCAGCGGTGGTTCTCTATCGATTGATACTGCTCTCGACAATGGCCAAGTCTGGTATTGGCGTGTTCGTGGACTGACCTCGACCGGACAAGTTGGAAATTGGTCTGCAGTAGCGGACTTTGTCATTCCTGACCTCACCAGCGTCCAAATTGATACCGACACTTATGAATTTGAGATGTGGCCAGAGCAAATCTTGCCTTCGGATAATTTTCCACAATTCTCCGATACTTGGGTCACCGGTCTTGCCAGTGCTCGTAATGATAGCCATGCTGGTGAACACTGGATGTTCGCGAGTGGAGTAGGGCCAGCCAATGCTCTGATTAGCATGCCCATCGACGGACAGGATGGCATACCTCATCCAACTGGTGCACGTCTAATCGGTGCTACATTCTCAATATACGTGATTGCCAACAACTCCACTGACCCGCGAGTCTCTGTGCACGAGATATTGCAGGATTGGAATGAGTCGGCAACTGGTGTTACCTATGACGGTTCAAACAACTGGTCGTCGCCCGGTGGGGCTGGTGCTGCTGACCGCAGCGGTCTCATCGATGTGAGCAGTGATACAGACGCTGGCGTCTGGCTTGACCTCGATGTTACTGAAATCGTGCAGGGCGCAATCGCTCGAGGAGAGCACGATGTTTCGTTGATGCTGAGTGTTGACCCATCATCAAGTCAATCGATTATTTTCGCTTCATCAGATTATCCCTGGCAGAATACCCATCCACATATGACAATGCGTTGGCGCAACGGTTCTGGCAGCGCCGTGACTACGGCCGCTTCACTGGTAAGTCCTGCAGATGGAGAATTAATCTGGGATACCAGTCAGCCACCAGCGCTCCTATCCTCACAGATGCCGACCCTGAACTGGTCTCACGCTACTTCCTCAAGCATCACTGATTGGCGCCTGTTCTTCTACAATGATACCAACGATGAGCGAGATGGATTCACTATTCATGATAGTCGAGTCGATCAAGGATTCGACGTTGCAAACATGGAGTGGACCCCGACCAGCGATATGGAAATCGATGAGGTTCATCGCTGGTTCGTGCAACCAATCAGCGACGATATGTTGGGAGCACGCAGCAGTACTCGCACGTTCATCATCCCCAACGAAATCAGTGGAACAATCAACTCAACTCATGCTTGGGTCAACCTGAAACAAGGCTCTGCATCGTCCACTACTGGTGACTACAACATCTATTCAGCCACTGGATTGGATGAATGCCTACCAAACACGGCACAGTCACTCATGTATGTCGGTTATTCTCCATCAGGCGGATTTTGTTCCGCCAACGGGTATGAATGGCGCAGCCTGTTGACAGTTGATATCTCACAAGTACCAATACCTGAACCTTGGCAGGTCACACATGCTACCATTGAGATGTATCGAAATGCTGGAAACGCAGTCCTGACTCCAGTCTCCGTTCAGGCCGTTCACTGTGATTGGAATGCTACTGCAACTTGGAATCTATGCAGAACTGGCTTGGGCTGGCAGAATAGCGGAGCGAGTGGTAGCCAAGACGCTGACCTCCCAATCGATGTTGTGAATGTTACTGGCTCCAATTGGTACTCATGGGACATCACGCAGTTGGTGCAGCAAGCACGTATCTCTGGTAATGATGAACTCAACTTGATGTTCCGTTCAGAAGATCCAGATCTCAGCGCGTATCATCAATTCATCGGTCCATCTGCGAGTGG
>Ga0310123_10001024_pt1 | contig 23864 bp, 18 predicted proteins | sample CB6_AW_1057_MG_FD_203505 | JGI IMG/M metagenome (GOLD analysis project Ga0310123, IMG submission 203505) | Marine microbial communities from Western Arctic Ocean, Canada - CB6_AW_1057 | ecosystem: Environmental > Aquatic > Marine > Oceanic | place: Canada: Western Arctic Ocean | collected... | reverse complement strand
TCAGATGAAAAGATTCGCTATGTCACAGAGGAAGCGGGCTATGATGCCGCCTTTAACTACAAAACGAACGATGATTATTCAGAGGCAATCAGAGAAATGTGTCCCGACGGTATTGACGTCTATTTCGACAACGTCGGTGGACCGATTTCCGATGCGGTGTTTCCGCACCTGAATCAGGGCGCTCGTGTGGGAATCTGTGGTCAGATTTCGCAATACAATGCCACCGAGACACCGACAGGGCCGCGTCTGTTCTGGCATCTGATTGTGAAACGAGCCACGGTGAAAGGATTTCTCGTCTTTGATTTCCTGCCACAGTATCGTCTGGCTCTTCAACAGATGACTGAGTGGTATACCACCGGTCAGTTGACGTGTTGCGAACGGATTACTGACGGAATTCAGAATGCACCGCAGGCATTCATCGAGATGCTGCAGGGTGCCAATATCGGAAAACAACTGGTTCAACTATGCCCGGCATAATGATCGACGTGGCGGATGTCAGACGGTTGCCGAAGACCTACACTCTGACCATCCCGGAAGACTATCTGGATTCGATGGGTCACATGAATGTGATGTGGTACACCCATTTGTTTTCGATGGGTCTTACGGGACTCATGGAAATTCTGGGTGTGACAGACGCATTCGATGGCAGCAACGACAGCGGCACGTTCGTACTGGAGTCACATGTTCGGCATCTCTCCGAAGTCCGTGTGGGACACACGATTCATATTCACTCCCGAATGATTGGGCGGTCTGAGAAGCGGTTCCATGTCATACATTTCATGACGAATGATGACAAGCAGGATGTATCAGCGACGTTTGAGAGTGTCAGCAGCTTTGTGAATCTCGCGCGGCGTCGCACTGCTCCCCTGCCACCAAACATGGCTGCACCAATGGATTGCTTGGTCACTGAGAGTCAGGCGCTGGCCTGGGAAGCTCCGGTATGCGGGGTCCTGTCGGCATAGCAATTTTTAAATGAGTGGTCCGGAGATGACACTTGCAGAATGACCCCTTCAATCTCGTTGAGATACTGGAGCACGCGGCCCGGTTTCATTCTCAGGTTGAAATCGTGACGCGAATGGTGGAAGACGGTTCGATTCGCCGTTCGAACTATAGTGAAGCAGCCGCTCGAGCCCGACAGCTGGCGAACGCCCTCGCACGGCTGGGCGTTCAGATGGGAGATCGCATTGGCACTTTGGGCTGGAATACTCAAAGGCATCTGGAAGCCTGGTACGCAATTTCAGGACAGGGAGCGATTTGTCATACAATCAATCCACGCCTGTTCGAAGAACAGATCGAGTATATTATCAACCACGCCGAGGACCGTATTCTGCTGATTGATCCGCCATTTGTCCCACTGCTGGAGAGACTGCAGGAAAAGCTGCCTTCTGTTGAATATTACGTTGTGCTCACAGACGACGCGCATATGCCGGCAACCAGCCTGAAGAATGCCGTGACGTATGAATCGCTGATTGCTGTTGAAACGCCCGAATACGACTGGCCGACCCTGCCATACGAAGCTCCCGCCGGACTCTGTTATACGTCCGGCACCACCGGCAGACCGAAAGGGGTTCAATACACTCATCGATCGAATCTGCTGCACGCCTATGCCGCGAGTGGTCCGGATGTTGCGGGCATCGGCTCTTCCGAGACCGTGCTGATGGTCGTTCCGATGTTTCACGCGAACAGCTGGGGACTGACCTATTGCTGCCCGATGGCGGGGGCAAAACTGGTCCTGCCAGGTGCCCGGCTGGACGGGGCCAGTATTCATGAACTGCTGGAATCGGAAGAAATTTCGTTCTCAGCGGCAGTGCCGACTGTGTGGAATATGCTGCTTCCGTACCTGAAGGAAAACGATCTGAAGTTGCCGTACCTGAAGGAAGTCCTGATCGGTGGTTCAGCCGTTCCCCGCCATTTGATTGAAACATTTGACAAGGACTGTGGTGTCACCATCGTCCAAGCATGGGGGATGACGGAGCTCAGTCCGCTGGGTACAACCTGCCGTCTAAAGGCCAGCATGCGGAACTGGCCATACGCACAGCAGATTCAGTTACGGCTGAAGCAGGGTACGCCCATCTTCGGTTGTGCGATGAAGATCGTGGACGACAATGGTCAGCAACTTCCGCACGACGGCAAGGTCGTGGGACGGCTGCTGGTTAAGGGGCCATGGGTGGTACGCCGTTATTACAGGGATGCCAGGGATGCTGTCGACGCAGACGGCTGGTTTGATACCGGTGACATTGGCAACATTGATGAGTTTGGGTATCTCCAGATCACGGACCGAGCCAAAGATCTGATCAAATCCGGAGGAGAGTGGATCAGTTCTGTCGACCTGGAAAATGAGGCTATGGGGCACCCGGACATATCATTGGCCGCAGTGATCGGGATCTCCCATCCCAAATGGGAGGAACGCCCGTTACTGGTGGTCAAACGAGCGCACGGCACCAATATGTCCAAAGACGATATTCTGATGTATTTGAGTGACAAGGTTGCGCGTTGGTGGCTGCCGGATGATGTGGTCTTCGTAGACGAGATACCGATGACGGCCACGGGCAAGATCAGCAAGTTGCGTCTGAGGGAGCAATTTGCAGATTACTCTTTGCCCAGGACGACGTCGTGAGTTTCAGCGGGGACACAAACGGGGCTTGTTGCGGCACTTTCGAAACAAAGTAGCGCCGTGGCGTCAGACGGCGGTATACAGGTTGTTGTCACAGACCACACGACCGTCGTTTACGAGATATTCGAGGTGTGCCTGAGCTTCGGCACAGCCGAGTACGGTGTGCATTTGGGCAATTTCGCCGAACAGCTCTGTGGCCATTGTATAAACGTTCAACGGGCCCTGCTGATGCAGGATCGCCATAACGTCGTCCAGTCGCTTTTGATGATGGTCGTAAAGATTCTGACAGCGTTGGTACAGATGCTTGAATGCTTCTCCGTGTCCTGGCAACACCAGATCGATTTCCGAAGCGAGTGTCTTACAACGTTGTATCGACTCAAGGTATAACGTCAGCAGTCCCTGGTGTTTCAAATCGCCTCCGCCAATGTTGGGCGAGATGTCCGGCAGGATATGGTCTCCCGAAAACAGAACGTTATCCAGCCTGAGGCAGACAGATCCCTTCGTATGTCCGGGCGTATGGATGACTTCAAGGCTGGCACCTCCCAGGTCAATCATTTGGCCTTCCGTGATCGCCGTGGGGCGCGCCGGCTGAATCTCCCATGCAAACCGTCTGGCTCCACCTGTCTCCTTCTTCAGATCAGATGGAACGTCCCATGATTCAAATCGCTGCTGGACAAGACTACGCCAGCGGTCTCCATCAGGATCAACATTGGAGACGGAACCGGTTTCCATCTCGTGAATTAGAACCTCTGCACCCGATTCCTGTTGTAGCCACCATGCGTTGCCGACGTGGTCAATGTGTTTGTGAGTCAGAATGATCCGGCCAATTGCATGAATCGCGATATTCTCGGCCTTCAACGAATCCTGCAGTTCCGTCCGGGCTTTCCGGGTTGCGATTCCCGTATCAATCAACGTCAGCGGATCCGAGTGAATCACGTAGACGCCGTTCCGACCCTCGAAGAATGGATTCGGGATCCTGAGAGTCGTGATGAGAAAAGGCGCGCTCGTACTCATGCCTGCACTTTCTTTTGGGCAGAATTCAGAAGGCAGTTGGGCCGATAGTGTCCGTTGCTTGCAAATACAAAGAGTGTACAGAGTCACATGAGCGCTACCGGACCATCAAAGGGCAGTTTCCGGAGAAGGAACGCAGGTCCCGGTGATTTTGCTCAGGTATTGCGGCAGTTGTCGGAACGGCGATCGAATGATGATTGTCCAAGACATTGTTACCAGCGGAGGGCAGACACTGGAAACAGCCCAAGTGATCCACAGTGCCGCAATTGAGGTGGCCAGGATTATGGTCGTCATCGATCGCCAGGAATACAAACGTAAGAAAATGGAAGCAGCAGATTTCACCTTCCAAGGCCTGATGGCCAAGTCTGAACCTGGCACTGATGAAAAGCGACTGCGCAACTAAATGCTTATCATGAATACCACAGCCCACTTAATGTGTATCGGCAAAGTCTTGGCGAAACGCGGGTGCCCCGTTACCCAGACCACGCTGGTCTAGGCAAATATTGCCCGCGGGTCGGGAACGTTTTTTGCCATGTATCTCGGCAAGAGTCCAGGCTGGAAACTGAACGTCCGGGTTCCAGTGCATCGGCCCCGGGCTCTCGACTCTTAACGAGACACAAACTACAGTTACCGAATTCGACGGAGGCGCAACCTTATGGCCGATATTGCGGCAAACCGCCACACGAATATTTTCAACGACGTCATTCTCACAGACGCGCAAATTGAAACTTATCGCGAGCAAGGCTATCTCAACATCGGCCGCACGCTAACCGACTTGGGGCTTAAAACAGCGCGGGAAGAGATCATGCAGGCCTGGAATGCCGAAAAGCAGGCATTTGATCCGGAAAAGACCTGGCTACAGAATGCCTTGCTGTCTGACATCCACCACCATAGTGACGTGGTTCGCCGCTACTACTTCAGCGGTCCCCTGGTGAAGGTTGCTCAACAGGTGATCGGTCCGAACATCAAGGCCGCCACCTCCCAGTTGACATTCAAACTGCGCGGCAACACTCAGCCCTTTGCCTGGCATCAGGATAACACGTACGGGGAGATCGATCCGTACAACGCGATTTCGTCATTGACCGCCCTGGATGATGCCGACGAAGAAAACGGGTGCCTGCTGCTCGTGCCCGGCAGTCACAAGGAGGGTCAACGGTACTGGTCAGACCGGAATCGCCCGGTCGCCCTGGACGTCGATGATTGTGATGCTGTACCGATGCCGATGAAGGCTGGTGAGTGCCTGTTTTTCCACTGCCACATGCTGCACAAATCCCAGGGAAACCAATCGAAGAATCGCGACCGGCGAATCCTGTTCTTACGCTTTGCAGACGCCGACGCGGTAGAGGTCTGCAATGACCGACGCCCCCGACTGGGCCGACTGCTGTGCGGCAGGACAAAGTTCCCGGAAGTTGAAGCCTACGAGGCGGACCTGCCGTTGCAATAGTCGACAACACTCAGGCGATCTGCGAAAACAAACTGCACTTGGCAGTGATCACGGGAAAAACGGTGCCATTAAAAATCAGATTTTGATTCTTCAGCGCTGTCTCAATACCCATTGATTCTGTCACGGTCGCACGTTGACTCGAGTTTACACTTTTTCCACCCTGATGCATTTGCTGCCGGTTTCGAACCAAATATGCCAGTCAACACACAATTAAGTCGATATGCCGGTGAAGGTTATGTTGTTGTTCCTCAGTTGATTCCGGCCAACGAAATTGCGGCGATCCATCGAGAAATCTCGAATATTGCAGCTAACCCCGGCCACTACCCGGATGAGCTGATACAGATCGAGCCTCTCGTTCGGTCCACAGAGCGAGTTCCGGAGTCGTTTGAGTTGGGAATCCGGAAACTTTTCCGAGTCGCCAGGCACAACGAATTCTTTAGAGAATTTGCATTTCATGAGCGGATGGTGGTAATCGCGCAAGAACTTATTGGACCGGATCTTTTCCTGGCACAGAGTATGACGCTGATGAAGTCGCCGGGAGTCAGCACACCAAAAATCTGGCATCAGGACAACGCCTACTTCCGACTGGAACCTCCGGACGTACTCGGATTCTGGATCGCAGCAGATCAGGCAACGATCGAGAATGGATGTATGCACATCGTTCCTGGTTCACACCAACATGGAATCGTCGAGCATTCCGGAGAAGGGGATGAGTTCGGAATCGTTAACGTGCCTCGGGACGAAGAGGTTGTTGCGATCCCGCTCAACTCCGGTGACGCACTGGTCTTTCATGGAGAACTGCAGCATTTTACTCCGGCGAACCTTACCAATCGCAGGCGCCGGTCGATTCAATACCACTACGCATCAAGCCGTACATCCTGGCTTGGTCCCAACAACGACAGGTCGTACTTCGACCCGGAAGTCGAAATCTGCGGGAGACCCAGAGGTCAGATTTGAATCTTCATCCGTACCTCCGCAGCACGGCGTCTTTAGCGTGATTCCGCGACCAGCAGTTCTGAAACAAGGTCTTCGTTAAGTGTCACTCCCAGCCCAGGGCCATCGGGAACCTTAATGAAGCCGTTGTCCGCCTGGACACGCTCGTGGCACAACTCGTTGCGAATCGGGGAGTCGTCAACACAATCTTCGAACAGGAATGCATCTCGACAGGTGCATAACCAGTGCAAACTGGCTGCCGCGGTGATCGGTGAAGTGTAGAAATGGTTGCAGGGCCTGGCTCCGATTTCTTCGATCCGTGCGCGCAGGTAGGCTGCTTCCGTGAACCCGTTGCGAGCGAGATCCACCTGGTACACATCAAGAGCGTGTCGGTCAAGCAGCGAACGGTAGGCTTCGCGTCCACACTCGGCTTCGCCAGAGGCAATCGGCACCGGCGAACGGTCTCGCAGCCATACGTAACCCTCGATGTTGTCCTCACGTAATGGTTCTTCAAGCCATTCGATGCCGAAGTCAGCGAAGGTGTGGGCGCGTCTAAGTGCCGTTCGGGTATCCCAGACACATCCCGCATCAATCAGCAGTATGGCATCACCCACTCCCTCACGAGCGCCACGAACCAATTCAATGTCGACGGCTTCACTTTCACCCATTGGCTCCCAGCCAAATTTCACGGCTTGGTATCCCGCGTCAGTCCATTTTCGTGCGATCTTCGCAGTTTCAGATCCGTCACGTCCGAACAGAATCGATGCGTAGGCTTTGATGGAATCGTGCTGCTTTCCGCCCAGCAGTCGGTGGATCGGTTCATCGAAGTGTTTTCCTTTAATGTCCCACAACGCAAGATCGACAGCAGCCATTGCAGCGATGGTCACAGAAGTTCGTCCGAAATACATCGTGCGACGATACATCTTCTGCCACACGCGTTCAGTTTCCAGTGGATTTTCCCCCATCAGGATTTCGCGGAGGCCACAGGCGATATTGTGACTAAACGGCGCATCAATAATGGACTGAATCACTTCAGGTGACGCGTCGGCTTCCCCAATTCCTTCCAAACCGGTATCTGTGCGGACTCGCACAATGACCGCGTCCTGGCTGCTGGCGGTTTTTGCCTCGACGGCGGGAACACGCAGTATCTGACAGACGACTTCTGTGATTTTCATGTTTTTGTTCTGTTTTGGCTGATCTTAACTGAGCTTACGACTGTCGAGCTGATGAATGGTCGCTGCCCGCATCGCATCCCAGTCGATGTTCTGGCCGAGTCCGGGTTCCTGTGGTGCCTTCACAATGCCGTCGGATCCTGTTCGTATCCTCGAAAACATGCCGTATTCATAAGGTTCGTAGGGCACTGACTGTTCGTACCACGAACAGACACCGGTTCCGAGCATCAGATGCAGATTTGCTGCCGAAACCAGAGTGTTGCCCCAGGACATGATCTCGCACTTCATACCGGCTGCCGCGACCAAAGCCATGTACTTTTGTGCCGGGGTCAAACCGCCACACACCGTTACATCTGTGCGAGCTCGTGACCAGCAGTCGGTCTGTAGAGCGTGCTCAAACGCTGCGAGATCCTGAATCCAGTTTCCTGATGGCAAGACCGGGATGTTGACTCGTTTTGCAAGTCTGCGATAGCCGGGCAGATCGAAGTCCATCAAAGGAGCCTCAAACCATTCGAATGCCAGATCTTCCAGTTCCTGGGCCATCTCCAGAGCGTCCTGCCACTGATAGTTATTTTCAACATCCAGCATGAAGGCCACGTCGTGATCGGGAAACGCCTGCCGCACGGCCCGTACCAGTTCACGGTCTTTTTCCGGCAGGGACCAGCAGTGAAATTTGATGGCCCGAAACCCCTGATCAATCATGTTCTCCACGAACTTCAGATATGTTGGTACATCGTCGAAAAGCGGAGTGCTGGCATAGGACCGCATCTGTTCACACGCACCGCCAAGCAGTTGATATACGGGCAGACCAGCACATTGACCAGACAAATCCCACAACGCGATGTCAACCGCCGCCAGTGCACCAGGTGACAGCGGAAAGACCCGGGACCACAGCGTCTTCCAGATAGACTCGCGATTCAGCGGGTTTTTCCCGGTTAACAGCGGCAGCATGTGCCGCAGCGTTTCCGTTGTGTAGCGGTCGAACGCGAAGGACGTGTAGTTGGATACGGCACCGACGCCTTCCAGGCCTTCATCCGTGTGAATACGTACCACCGTATTGGTCATGAATTGTTCCGGCAGATCATGAGACCAGGTGAATCGCTGCACTTCCGGTGCTACAGCCAGGACTTCGACATGATCGATTCGCATGGGCATTCGTTTCGCTAAGATCGGTCACACCGGCAGCAGTTGGCCAGGGACAACTGGTCTGAACGGCGATAGACTGAAACGGAACCAGGCACAGCAACAGCCGGTGATCGCAGTTGGACAAACAGAATAGTAAACCTCAACATACGATGAGCAATTGTGCGCCGCCATGCGTATCACGTACGAACAAGGGAATTTCTTTAAAGACCAAAACGGGCTGATCGATCTGGGTATCTATTACGTCGAAACAGCTGCCGTAATTTGCGGTGCGTTTGACGATTCAGTTCTAACCGGCAGAAGGTGTCGGTAACCACCCATCAGCCGGCAGCTGAATAATTGCGTCCGGACCGAGGGGCAAGACTCTATGAATTTGATCGACTGGTTGATTGTGATCCTGCTAAACGGATCGATCATTGTGTATGGGATCTGGCTCAGCCGTGGTGTTCAGTCCAGTGCCGACTGGTTTCTGGCCGGGAGAAGTCTGCCGTGGTGGCTGGTCGGTGTCTCGATGTACGCCACAGCAATTGATTCCAGCGATCTGATTGCCGACGCCGGAGGCACGTACACACTGGGCTTCAGCTACTTTGTGACAAACTGGGTTGGTGTCGTTGGCGGCTGGTTGCTGGCGGCGTTCGTGATTTACCCATCGGTATTTCGAGCGGGAATGTACACGAATGCAGAATACCTGGAGGCTCGGTTCAGTCCTGCCGCGCGCGTCCTGTGTGCATTGATTCAGGTTCAGTATCGCACTTGCGTGTTGGCAATCATAGCGAACACTTTGTACCTGATGCTGTCAATTGTCTGTGGCTGGGGTGCTGCGGCATGCTGGGGGGGCGTAGTTGTCATCGCGGTTCTGGCCTCACTCTACACCGCACTCGGCGGGTTGAAATCTGTCGCAGTGACGGATTCACTGCAGTTCGGAGTGATGACTGTCGCAGGACTTATCATTTGGGGACTCGTCTGGAACCAGGCGGATGGCTGGGACGGTATCACTCAACGTCTGAACGATCAGCAGAGCGGACTGGCTGCCCAGTTACTGCACGTCAAAAGTGACAACGTGAAAAAGGAGGATGTCAGCGACAAGGACTCCGAAACAATTCAACGTCGTTTGCTGGTTGGCGGCACCTACGATTCCGAATCCGGTGTAATCACGAGGCGCACGCCAGGATGGCTTGTTGCAATCGCCTTTGTGATCTGGGGAGTCGCTTATTCGGTCGTCAATCACACACAGACGATGAGGATGTTCGCTTCGAAAAGCGAATGGGACATGAAGATGTCTGTCTGGGTTGCAGGAACAGCAATGCTGGTGATGTCGTTCTTCAATCTGTCGATGGGAGTGATGGGGCGATCGCTGTTTCCTGAGGTCAGTGATTTACCGCAGGAAAGCGTGGATTCCATTTACCCTCATCTGGTCAACCAGTTTTCCTTCATCAAAGGTTTGACGGGGATCGTCGTGGCCGGAATTCTGGCGGCCTCATTTTCCACATTCGATTCCATGGGGTCCACGCTGTCCACGCTGCTGACCCGTGATGTCTATGCCCGACTGTTTGTTGGTGATCGCGACGACAGGCATTACATGCGTGTCGGCCAATGGCTCACTCCACTGATCATCGGTGGATCGTTTCTATATATTCCCTTCATGAAAGGTGGCATGCTGGTGTTTGCCTTTGAATTGACAAGCGCTTTTGTGACACCTCTGCTGACGTTGTTCCTGATGGGCGTCCTGACGCGCGTTCATCGTCAGGCGGGATTGATCGGCCTGCTTGTTGGCGCCGCTTATGGTGTATTGCGATTAATTGCGGAACCGATTGCTGAAGCATGGGGTGTTCAGATTCTGCCCGCCATCATGGCCAATATGTATGCAGCGTATCTCTTCAGTATATTGATCACGGCTGTCACCATGGGGGTGGTTTCCCTGATCATCGGCTGGGAACCAAAAGGCGAATTGTCGCACGTGGAACAACCCGGCTGGTTACGCAGCAGCCAGCTGGCCATCCAGCAGATCGAAGTGCATCACGGTCAGAAGTCCGCCACCTGTCAGCTGCCGCTGCTGCTCGCCTGTGCGGTATTTGCCACAGGATGCTGGCTGAGTTTCGTCGTGTTTTGGTGAGCCGAAGAATCAAGCCTGGTTTTTGGTGGTCTGTTTGTTTGGCGACCATTCATTTCAGTGATGCCAGGTATGCAAGGAGGTCAGCAGTCTCCTCAGCAGAAATATCCCGCAAAGCATCCCTGGGCATGAACGAGACGTCCTGAGCCACCATTTCCTCGATTTGGTCTGTAGGGACAGCGATGATTTTTCCTTCGCTGTTCCTGAGTGTGACGCCCTCAGCAGTGCGTTTGACCAGTAAGCCGGAATGGGGGAGACCCTCTTTCGTCAACAGCAGCCAGGGAATATATTCCGGAGAAATCCTGCTGGAAGGTGCCAAAATGCTGGCAAGCAAATCCTGTGGTTCATTTTTGCGACCGATCGTTGTGAGACTGGGACCGAAATCTCCTCCGGAGTCTCCAATCTTATGGCACTTCCGGCATTGCAGGCGCCGATCCTCAGTGAACAGTTGTTTGCCGCGTTCAGAGTTGCCGTTGAGGCCGAGGACGTAACCTGGATTCAATTCAACCTCGTCCGGACGCTCCTGTTCAGGAACAAAATGGAGAAATAACTCACGAATGTGAGAGTTATGCAGTGCGGCGGCTGTCCGCAGAAGTTCATCCCGCGTCTTAAGTCTGACTGCACCTGAAAGCAGCTGTTGCTGTGCGATCAGGCCGCCGCTCGGTGTGTCTAAGATTTCATTGACGGAATCCGCGACGGAAGCAGTTTCCGCAATCAATTGCTGCAGCGTCGTTCGCTGGCTGGTTCGGAGTGACGTCAGTTTCGGGTTTGATGACGGTGCCACAAAAGAATCACTCGACAGATCCTGAATCCAGTCATGGATCAACCGCACTCCGGCTTCATCAAGGATATACGATCCGATATGCGGCATCCGACCTTTGCCGAGTTTTGCCATCCGATAATAGATGATTGAACGATACGGATCACCGGGAGCAAGAATTCGAGGTTCGAGAATCCCAAAGTCTCCCTGGTTCAGAACACTGTTCAGCAATCCTGTTTGTGCAAGGCTGAGTCGATGCTGGAGACGAAACTGTGCGGTACCGGCGTTGCCGTTACCGTGGCAGTGTGAACAATTCACGTCAAGGTAGGAACGAGTTCTCTGCTCCAGTGAAATTGTCAGGTCGGTGGGAGACGTAAGGGGATTTGATGCCGCGCTGACCGGTTCACTGAACATACCGATATCTGTCAGGGTCTGAAGCTGCGAAGCTTCCGTTTGTCCGGCTCCGTGGCTCAGCTGATCCGTTTTGAAGCCGAGGAGGCCTCCGGAACGAACCGTATGACAGATCTGACATTCTCGGCGGCCGGAAAATTGCCACGTTTGCTGCCGGCTTCCACCGGGAGCATCCGAATCCGCCACTTGAACGACTCGCCGGGCGCCCGCTGCAGGAACGAGCAATGCGTCGCTTCCATCCTCCATCCAGGCAAAGGTATAGCCTCGCCAGACATCGCCATCTCTGTGCAGAATTTGTGTTTCGACTGGCCGCACTGCCAAGATTTCGTTTGAGACCAGATTCAGTGAGAGCGTCTTGACCAGAACGGAATTATGCGGAAAGTGCAAAGCGCCATTGCGCTGACCCTGAAGAAGCTGATCCTGTTTGTAGATTCCCACCTGTTCCCGATTTGGAATCGCAAGGGCACGCTGGCTCACGGCTCCGTCTGCCCATGGCTCAGCGTTAATGGAGTAAGGAACCACTCCCGCGGCCAACTGATGGTCAGCGACAGACGAAAACAGCCCCGTATCGCTGAGAGACGTGGGGAAGTGAGGATTGACGATGCTGGCATCGTTCGGGTGCAGACGATAGATCCCACCACCGCCATAATCCACAATGTAGAATTCACCGTCGTGGTCTACCGCACAGGCGATGATCGGAAAGCGTGTGTCAACCAGTTCCCGTTTGGAGGTCACCTGCTTTCCGTCATAGCGCAGCCCCCAAAGCTGACCGGTAACGTAGTCTCCGTAAAGATAGGTTCCCTCAAGATTCGGAAGTAACGTGCCGTGGTACACATAGCCGCCGGTGATTGATCGGAATTCATTACGTGGATGAATGGCGACCGGCAGCCGGACAGGAGTCGGACCGGGTGTGATATCCGAACGGATTGGCTGGCCTCCTTCGACGATGCTCCAGCCGTAGTTGCCGCCCCGTTCCACTCGGAATACCATCTCCCACATATCCCACCCGACGTCGCCAACCCACAGGTCCCCGGTCACTGAATCGAAGCTCATTTTCCACGGATTGCGGAAGCCGTACGCCCAGACTTCCGGCCGGGCGTTTGCGTGATCGACGAATGGATTATCTTGCGGAACAGCATAGGGACGGGTTCCTTCAGATCGATTGACATCGATACGCAGTATGGAGGCTTTGATGTCGCTGATGTCCTGACCGGTATTGAACTGATCCGGCGGACTCGGAGAGGCGCCATCGCCGGCGGAAATATACAAATACCCGTCCGGTCCGAATTTCACACAGCCCCCGTTGTGTCCACCCGTCGGCCACTCAATCATGAGTTGCTCGGTGGACGGATCACAGCGTGGAGGGTTGGTTTGGGTGACCTGAAATTGAGACACGCGGTCGTTACCGGAATATCCTTCGCCATGGAGATAGAAAATATATACGTAGTGGTTCTGCTGGAATTCGGGATGGAATGTCATCCCGTAGATATGCGAGACACGATCAATGTGTTTTTTCAGATCGACAAACAGGTCCGTGTCCGGCTGTTTGACGTCAGGACTGTCAGCAAACGAAAAAATCTTCCCATTCAGTTCCCCGAGGTACCAGCGGGAACTTCCCGGCGCCTGAGTCAGGAACGTTGGTGCCTTGAAATTCAGATGGGGGAATGCCTGCTCAATACGGTACGGCGATGGTGGATCCGGCGTACCGATGATCTTCGATGTCGTCCATGGCGTCCGCTCCTGGACTCGAAGTGAGGCGGATTGATCGCTACCCAGACCAACTGACGACAGAAATACGACGGACGCCAGAATAGTTGCCATTGACATGCGTTGGTGAGTTGGACGAATCATGGGGTATTTTGGTTCTCTGAGTTGATCTCAATTCGATCGTGTCCGCCAGTAATTTTTCTGCCCCATTTCAAGAGGCCCAGGTGAATCATTTTGGCAGCAGCAACTGCTGTGTTCGCCAGGTGAGGATGACCAGCAGTATGACCGTAATGAAAACGATAATGAACCAGGTTGCTGGAACCAGATTGTAGGTTTCAAATCCACTGACCTCCATGACTGAAAGCGCAGCTGCCATTGGACTGATCAGGAGCGCTGATTCAACCGTATGGTGACCTAAGCTCCCGCTGCCGAGCCAGAAAAACATGGGGCCTGCACAGAACACACTCACAACCGCATATGAAGCTGCTGTTGCGGTTGCTGTTCGGCGGGAATAGCTTCCCACTAAGGCGCTGATGACCACGGCGAATGCGCCCAGCAGGAGCAGGCATACCAGTACATACAGGACCTGCTGTCGCAACGAACCTTTAATATAGATCATAACGAGGTACCCGGGCAGCGTGGCCAGAAGAATGGTGAGCGTAGTCAACACTGCACTCATCAGTTTACCAGTCAGGATCCTCAGCGGTGACAGCGGAGTAACCTGCAGCAAAGCAAGACCTCCACTTTCACGTTCGGCACTCAACAGTCCAGCCGACAATCCAGGCGTCATCAGGACAATCAGCCCGACTTGCAGAACGACCATCAGTCCGCCGACCCTTTCGACACCCCAGTCGAGGGAACCCGAGGATGACAGATACGTGAGGCCTAATGAGATGATGGCACAACCGGCGATGATCCGCAGCATCCAGTGCGAACGGCCAAACCGCCTCGTGCGGAATTCTTTAATCAGAACAGGGTTGGTGTACGATCCAATCTCCCCAGACCGTCGCTGCGGGTCGATGAGAAACAGAAGGCGCCGCAGCCACTGCTGAGCACGGCTTCTGTCATCCGTGATGATTCCCTGCGATCGGGATCGGTCGAAAATACGCGGGTTAAGCCGCAGGATGGTGAGAATGGAAAAAACGACTGCTGTGGCTGCGGCAATTGTCGTGAAACGCTGCGGCGCTCCTTTCGTACCCACAAGTCCCTGAAGGCCGGCATCAGCATGGCCAAGGATCTCCATAATTGCCGGAAGAGAAGAGGCGGAACGCAGCCAAAGTGACACGTGGACAATTGACGGCCACGGTTGACCGTGCGCAAACTGGTATGGTCCCAACGTCACGACTGTCAGTAAAAATACAACACCATAAGTGGTTCTGAGTGCACCATCGGCAGACTCGGAAACACTGCTGATCCAAAGCGCTATGGCTGTCAGCTGGACCACGAGCATCATCAGGACACCATACAGATACAGCAGATCGTTCACGGAAAGACCACCCATCACATAGCAGGCACATGCCGCCGGTATACTCATCAACAATGGCAGGAAGGCTACTCCCAGAACGCCGACCAGCTTGCCGAAATAGATGGCAGATGGAGACAAAGGCGAATTGAGCAACAGTCCCAGTGTCCCGCTCTGTTTCTCACGTACGATCGACGTTGCAGGAAATGCCGGTACCAGCAACAGCATCGTCAGCCCGAGCCCGTAACCGAAGATACGAAATACGTCCTGCGCCTGCATGCCCGAAAGGTCAGCTCGAGCGTCCGTCGGCCAGCGCAACAAAACCAGCCCTGACATCAGAACCGCCGACCCGATCTGCATGGCCAGGGTCTTTCGCAGCCGCAAGACACCGATCAGGTCACGCTCAATTACGGGATTCTTCATTCAGCGCCTCCTGGTTTTGAGGTCGGGGCTCTCTCAGCTGGAGGCTGTGTGTCGTTTTGTGTTTTCTCAGACTGCGTAATCGCAAGAAATGTGTCTTCAAGATCGGTCTGGAGTTCACGAAACTGGCTGACTGCTGCATTGGCCTCCACGAGCTTCGAGAGCAGGTTGGCCAGAGCACGTTCGGAAAACGTGGTGGGAAACCGAACAACGCCCTCCGTGGTCGAACTGGTGACCTCAACATCGGGACCGATTAATTTCCGCACGAGTTTGGCCACCTGATCCGCCTGCCCGGGCGAGGCGAGTTGAATCTCGATCGATCGCTGCTGACTTAATTCCTTCAGAATTTCGTCCAGCGGACCAAATGCACGAAGTTTCCCGTGATGCATGATGGCCACTGTGTCACAAATCCGTGACAGCTCTGGCAGAATATGGCTGGTGACTATCAGAGTCTTTCCCATGGCGGCCAGCCTCAAGAGTAACTTGCGCATTTCAATGCGGGCCTGAGGATCAAGTCCATTTGCCGGCTCGTCCAGAATCAGTACGTCGGGGTCGTGCAGCAGCGTGCGAGCGATTGAGACACGCTGCTTCATCCCATGGCTGAGGCTTTCGACGTAGCGGTCCTTCATATAGGTCGCCCCGGCGATCTCCATCACTTCGTCGATCCGTTTGCGACGGTCACTAGGACGAATCTGATAGGCCGCACCAAAAAAATCGAGATACTCCCGCACGCGCATGTTGTCGTAGGACCCAAAGGTGTCCGGCATAAAACCGACCAGCCATTTAATTTTTTTCGCATCCTTCACACAGTCAGCACCGCTAATGCGGGCCGTTCCACTTGTGGGACGCAACTGCCCGACCAACACATTGATCGTTGTCGTCTTGCCCGCTCCGTTATGGCCAATGAAACCGAGGATGCGACCGCGAGGCAGTGCAAATGAAAGATCGTCCACTGCAACAAACTCGCCAAACCGTTTGGTCAGGTTTTCTGTGACAACGACGGGGTCCTGATCGCCCATTGATACTTTCCACTTACCCTAATCCGGAAGCGTCATGGCGACGCCGGTGACATAAAACTGTACATCGTCGATCTTCAATTCAGGCTCGACACTCAGATCAAGTACTTGATAACCCTTATTGTTACCTGCGGTGACAGAGTTTCCACCCGTGACAGTCCCCCGGTTTCCGTGATTTTCAGAGCGGCGTCCAAACTCATCTCAAACAGCACCGGGCTGACTGAACTGCGGCTTGAGTCATGAACGATTTTTCTCGACCAATTCAGCCCTGACATCTGTTGTGATCGCGACGGCGCGTTTATCACATCGAAGGCACGTGTTGATCCAGTGAGTTGAAGCGGCAATAGTTTCTTCAACGTATGGAAATCGTACCGTGGTATTTAGTCCGCGGGACAATGGGAAGCCGCTCCCTTTGCATGTCGGTGCGTGGTACGCGCTCACGGTTGCCCTCACAGGGCACAATAAGTAAGAAACGGGCGGGGAATCACTTCGGTAATATGCAGGTGCAGCCGCTTGGAATTGCAAAGGAATACTTACGAGAGCCGCCCCGGTTTGGTTCACATGTTCCAGCAACTGAGACTGCATTTCAAGAGAACCAGCCGACAGCAGCAGAATATGGGGTCTGATGTGAGAGCCGAGCACACGAACACGACAAGTCGAACATTCGTCAATAATTTTTCGGACGCGGGCGCTGCTTGTCGCTCAGCACGGTATTGATTGGAAACGTCCGTCCAACAGAACATCGTTGAGGGTTGAAAGCATCAGAACTTCTCATGCCATACGCACAGCCGCACCGTGCCTTAGACGACACCGTGAGCACCACATCTGTGGTCCTCGGAGAAGCCCCCAAGGAATGATTCTCCACTGACATCCTCGGGACGGGTTTGTCGGCGGCAGACACGGCTCAAGTGAGCCGACTGACCTGCTGGCACGGAACCAATTGTTGTTCCGCCGGGAGAGCGAAGATTTGAAACTGACGCTGGTCACGAGGAGTTGAACTCCGCATCACCGACTGTGCACCATCACAACCAACGCTCATTTTCATTCTCGAAACCCGCAACGAGCTGCAGCTCCACCCGAGACAGTCCAGTAATAAAAACGTGATTCACTGTCATCACAGCCGGAGTAGACCCCACAAAACATCCTCTCAGGATGTAAGGACAGACAACTTTCGGGGAGTCAAAAAATGGCCTAAATACGAAACCAAGCTGGCAGGAACGCTGTTCCGCGGATTTCAAAAAAGTTGAGCCCGGCTCCCGGACGACTCACGAATAGAGTTCGTGAATCGGTTCTCGGCCATCAACAAGTGGATGAGGTCGACCGCGTAAGTCAGTCACATGGGTGTGTGCTGCATTGATGCCAATATTGCGATAAAGTGAAGCAAAAACATCACGGTAATGAACCGGTCGATCTTTGGGTTCTTCGCCGTACCGATTGGTAGAGCCGATTATCTGGCCGACCTTCATGCCTCCACCGGCGAGCAGCACAGAAGCGGCCTGAGGCCAGTGGTCCCGTCCGGCCTGTTCATTGATTCGAGGCGTACGACCGAATTCTCCCCACACTACGACCGATGTGTCGTCCAGCAAATCATGATTGTCCAGATCCCGGATCAAAGCTGACAGACCCATGTCCAGCATCGGAACGAAAAGGCGAGATTTATTGAAGTTGTCGGAATGAAAGTCCCAGTTGAATCCACCACGACTTTCCCGTTCCATCGGCCAGACACTGAATGCCAAAGTCACACAGCGACAACCCGCCTGGACCAGCCTTCGTGCAACCAAAAACTGCTTCAGCAACTCCGGGCCACCGTGTACCGGTACCGCCGAATCACTGATTCCATATTCCTGACGAAGTTGATGTGATTCGAGTTCAAAATTGAGCGCATCACCAAGCTGTCCGGAAGTCAGGATACTGAAGGCCTGACGATTAATGTCGTCCAGACCTTCCATGATACCTGAACCATCCATGTCTCGTCTTAGGCGATCAAAAGAACGCAGCAGCCTTCGACGGTCCCCGAATCGTTCCAGGGACATATCTCGCAGCGTGATCTCTGCCTTCTGCTCAGCATCTTTCGCAAGTTGTTCAACGGAAGCACCGGATTTGTAAGCTATGTCGTCACGTTTTTTTCGATTGGGTTCAAATCCCGCATGACCAATTCCGAGAAATCCAGACTGATTAAGAGAGGCACGAGTGGTTGATTCCGCGTTCGGTGGTGAGAGGCTGACAAAGGGAGGCATCCCGGGAACGGCCGGACCTTTCAGGTGTGAGATGACGGAGCCCATAGACGGCCAGCCACCGGTCGGAAAGCCCTGCCGCATGGGCGAATCACCCTGCTGTGGATGTGATGCCCACCCAGTCAGATTAATGTGTACGTTGTGATCATCGATTCCACCGTGGAGAGACCGCACAATTGTCAGTTTGTCCATCAGGGCAGCTGTGCGCGGCATCAGTTCCGTGATTTGAATGCCCGGGACGCTGGTGTCGATAGGCATAAACTCGCCGCGAATTTCGGTCGGGGCATTCGGTTTCATGTCGAACATGTCCAGGTGCGGTGGGCCACCAGGCAATATGATCATGATGATCGACTTGTTCGACTGTGAATATCCCTGCTGCTGTTCCGCGCGAAGAATATCTGCCAGGGAAGCTCCTCCCAATGCCAGACCACCAATCTGCAGGAAGCTGCGGCGGTCGATTCCATCGCAGTATCGAGTTTTTGAGCCAGGAATTGTCAGCATAGTCGTACCGCTGGAATCTCCCGTTAACCGAACGCAAAGCGACGAACTAAAGTATATTAGTAGGACAGTAACTTATATTATCGGATAATTCGGGCCAAAGTGAAAGAGAACCCTGTAATTCACTATCACTCTCATGGGTTCCGGGACAGTAACGCAGGCCATGAGAATGGGACAAACGGTAACGAGGCGATGCTCACGGTCGTTCGTTCGGTGCCTCATTCGGGCCGCATACATTCCGATCCATCGAGAAACTGCGATCAACCTGGCTGGAGATTTATCTGCGGGCGAAGGAATGTGCGATCATGTTGCGATCGAAATATTCCGGAATATTGCCTTCCGTCGCGTACAAATAGATGGCAGTCAGGAGGATGGCATTGACCGCGGACGATATCAACGAAGCCAGCAACAAAAGGATGACTCCACCGACGATCAACACGACTCCAAACAGAGTATTTCCACTGGCGATCACGAAGATGCCAGGGAAGATCAGAATAATTCCAGGCAGGCTTAACATAAAGTTAATGAAGCCTGCGCTGAAGCTGGCAGAGAGTGATTCACCCCAGGTGCGCTTCATTATAGACACTGATCGCTGCAACGCTTCGATGGGCCCAGCCTTTTCGATCACGAGAACTGGCACCACAAAATACGTCGTGACTGTCCAGGCCATTCCCAGGACCGCAGCGACAATCCGACCGACTTTCTCCGATCGAGACTCAATGATCCGAAGTACCAAACCGACTGTGGCGCTGACAAGCGCCCATCCTGCGATTTGCGGCAACCGGCGTGACGCGGCCCGCAAACCGTCTCCGAGCGTTGGGTCGCCACCTTTGAACCGAATCATGGCGCAGGCCACCAAAGCCGAGTTGAAGAACAGAATGACGCAGTAGTTAACCGCATAGAACGCGAACAGTACCACAATGGCAACAGGATTTTCCGTGGTGGCACTGTCATCGAAGGTGGCCAGACTCTCTGTATACCACAAGGGCACGGCGAAAGTTGCCAGCACGAGGATGCAGGCAACGCCGCTTAGCAGTGGGAACAGGAGCAACTCCTTATCCAGCCTCAGGACATGAAAACTCTGCCGAGCCAGATGCCAGCCGGTGGAAAGTCTCTGGAACATGAATCCGCCTCCTATGTACTCATGACCACTCAAACATCAATCAGGTGATGGTACTGCTCAACGCAAAATTGTACACCAGACTGCCTTCGATCATGATCAACACTCCGGCTGGATGATCGGATCATCCGAATTCTGCTGAACTGCGTCGCCACCGTTCCTGACCTGCGACGACATCGTTTTCTTCTGAGCCATTCAGGAACTACAATTCGATCTTCGAGTCGATGGCCGATCCAGCATGTTCCCTTCCTCTTGCCTGTCAGGTGACAAAATGCCTGCCACGGTTCAGACTACACAATTCGGCGAGCTGAAATCCTCTGTCGTTGATTGGTCAAATGGTAAGACACCGCGATTGCTGGTTGTCTTTTCACATGGATTCGGAGCGCCCGGCACAGATTTGGTTCCATTGGCGGGCGAGTTACAGCATGTCAGTCCTCTGATTGCTGAACACGTGCGATTTGTGTTTCCGCAGGCCCCAATCGATCTGGCGCCCCTGGGGATGCCGGGAGGCCGCGCATGGTGGCCAATTAACATGGCTCAACTGGCCACGATGCATCAAACCAGGGACTACCGGGAGTTGACGGAAGTTGAACCGGACGGATTGCGTGCGGCATCATCTCAACTGTCCCGGGCCGTGCAGGCAATGCTGGATGATGCCGGACTGACAAACACTCAACTGTTTTTGGGTGGTTTCTCACAGGGAGCCATGGTGAGTGCCGACGTCGTACTGCGAACTGGTCTCTGCCCTGCACAGCTGATTTTGATGTCCGGCACTCTGATTTGCAGAGCGGACTGGACGCGACTGGCCGGTGAACACCCAGGATGTCCCGTCATTCAGACTCACGGTACGGACGATATGGTTCTCCCGATTGAACCCTCCCGATGGTTGAGGGACATGTTGTCTGACAATGGATTTGAAGTCGACTATGCGACCTTTTCGGGACCTCATACTGTTCCACCAACTGCGCTGCAAATGACAGCTCGAGCCGTCATCAATCGATTGGCAGAGTCAGACGTGTGATACAGAACCCCGTCGAGCCGACAGCGGTGACGAGCAGTCATCAGCGCGACTGCTGATCATACCAGCCAAACAACAAACGGAATACCGGCGAATAGTGTTCCGGCGTGTCCCGTATCTGATCTGGCAACTCCTGAGTGTCCACCCAGTCAATCGCCTGGATTTCATGAGGATCCGGAGATAGCTCTCCATCCCATCGGCATTCGAACAGTTCAGTGAATTCCATGCTTGTTGCGGTACAGGCATGGAATCTACAACATCTTTGCAGCTCAGCAGTGATACCCAGTTCTTCGGTGAGTTCCCTGTGGGCGGCGGCGGCATAGGCTTCTCCGGCACTCACATGACCGGACGCTGATGATGTCCAGACGCCGGGGAATTCTTCCTTCAATGCCGAGCGTTTGTGAATGAGCAGCCTGCCGTCAGAACGGCGTACAAAGACGTGGACGGCGCGGTGGCGCAGTCCCAGTCGATGAACATCTTTGCGACGTTGCCGACCGATCACATGATCGCGTTCATCGACCACGTCGAACCATTCATCAGTGTCACCAGACATTTGCTTTCTCACGTGTGGTCAGATAGTTGTTGTTTCGGCCCCTTCACTCGGCACAACAGCCCTGCAAACCGCCATGACCGACAAAACCATCAGTACAAACATTGCTGGCGGCAACCCACGAATCTCCGCTCCGCAGATGGCGTGGTAGTGTTGTCCGATTAACCGAATTTCCCCGTCATTGGTAAAACTCACAACGTAAGTAAGATTTCAGTGGACTGCGTCTTTTGCCACTCGCTGAACAGGATGTCGACCTGCAGGACATGCTGGCAGAGCAAGAGTGAATCATGAAATCGCTAGCGAAATCCACACTCCGAGTGCTATCGACCGTCATTGTACTGCCAGCGGTTGCCCTGTGTCGTCTGCAGGCTTCGCTTGTCGGAGCTGAATCTGCCTTTTCCGGGTGGTCTGAGCTCTTCAGTCTGCTGCCGGGTGTCACAGGAGAATATCTCAGGCACGCGTTCTACCGTTTGTGCGCCGAGAGTTGTGGTGACGATGCGTGCATTGGATTCGGGACGATATCTGCTCATCCAGGCATCCGAATCGGTTGCTCAGCTTATATTGGCAATTTCTGTTCGCTGGGCAACGTATCGATCGAAGACGATGTGCTCATTGCGTCTCATGTTTCCGTGATGAACGGTTGCCACCAGCACGGAACGTCCCGGCTTGATATTCCAATTCGAGACCAGCCGGGGGAATTCATTCCTGTTACCATCGGCACCGGTTCATGGATCGGTGAACATGCAACTGTCGCGGCAGACGTCGGCAGGCACTGCATCGTCGGAGCGGGTTCTTTGGTGCTCAAACCGATTGCTGACTACGCGATCGCTGTGGGATCACCCGCGAGAGTCATCGGCGACCGTCGCGACGGCACCGCTCTGGAAAACCTGGCCGGTGCGGGTTTTTCGCCCGATGAAGAGTCGGTCGCGGATGTCTGCTGATTGCAGGGCGGATCTTCACGCATTCTGTGCCGGCTGCCATGTGATGACACCCTCATCGGGACTGGATGCAGTCGCGTAGAGCTTTCGTGGAATGCGTCCGGCCAGCCAGGCGTCGCGGCCGGCCAGACAGGCGTTCTTCATGGCGACAGCCATCCGCACCGGATCGTTTGCTCCTGCAATTCCCGTATTGAGTAGTACACCGTCGCAGCCAAGTTCCATCGCCACGGCCACATCACTGGCCGTTCCCACTCCGGCATCGATGATCACCGGATAGTCCGGATCATCTTCTTTAAGGTACTCCAGGCAGATCTTTAAGTTACCGGGGTTCAGTATCCCCTGTCCGCTGCCGATCGGACTCCCGGCCGGCATGACCGACGTTGCCCCGGCCTCTTTGAGCCGCCTGGCGGCGATTGGATCATCTGATGTATAGCACAGCACCTGAAAGCCCTCATCAATCAGGCGACGACAGGCGTCAATGGTGGCCACGGGATCCGGGAGGAGTGTTCGCGTGTCACCAAGGACTTCCAGTTTCACCCAGTCGGACCCCGGGTTTTCAAGGCCTCGCAAAATCTCTCGCCCCAACCTGGCGACCCGTACCGCATCTTCTGCCGTGAAGCAGCCAGCCGTGTTCGGCAGGATCGTGAATTTCTCCAGATCAATGAAATCGAGAATCTTGCGTCCATCCGCATCCACCAGGCGTTCCCGTCGAACGGCCACCGTCACCACATCCGCACCACTGACCTGCAGGCAGTCCTGCATGAGCTCAAATGTACTGTACTTTCCGGTGCCAACGATGAGACGGGACTTCGGATGATGTGTTCCAAACCGAATTGCGTTATCTGATGTCGCAATATCCACTACCGTCATTCTGTTACACCCTGAACTGTTCGACGTTCGTATCGCACCGAAAACTATGATGGTTCAGCCACCACCGACCAGCGTGACAATTTCTACCCTATCACCGTCAGCGAGCGGTGTCCGTACATGCTGCTCCCTGGGAACCAATTCCTGATTTTGCTCCACGGCGCAGTAGCGGCTGTTGATCTTCAGGTTCTCAAGCAATGTCGACATTGTCGAGTCATTGGGAAGCCTAAAAATCTCACCGTTGACAAACACACTGATCACGATCGAATCCGGACAAAACACGGGGACTGGTAAGGCAACGCCTCCAAATTCTAGCCCAGGCTGCTCATCAGGAAGGGCGCAGACAGCATTTTTCAGGACGAGAGCCGAAAATTTCCATGTCATTTGCCGCTGGATCTTTTCGAGGACAGTTTCTCCAGGAGACTCCGCTGGTGAT